>Ga0209212_1000087_pt1 | contig 188380 bp, 144 predicted proteins | sample RifGroC2_FD_183996 | JGI IMG/M metagenome (GOLD analysis project Ga0209212, IMG submission 183996) | Groundwater microbial communities from Rifle, Colorado, USA - Groundwater C2 (SPAdes) (version 2) | ecosystem: Environmental > Aquatic > Deep subsurface > Groundwater | place: Rifle, Colorado...
GCTGCACTTTCACAATTGGCAGCATTTTTAGCTTTTACCGTATAAGACTGGCCGGTGGCAAATCCGGTGATGTTTCCGCTGCCGTTAACACTGATTCCATCGCTTGGAGTGAATATGTAAGTGTTAGTTGCACTGTAATTGCCGATGCTCGCACTTCCAGCTGCACCACATGTTGCTGCAATTACGTTTACTGTCGGCTGTGCCGGTGCTTCCAGGGCATTAGCTATGGTAAACGATGCAGAAGCTGCACTTTCACAATTGGCAGCATTTTTAGCTTTTACCGTATAAGACTGGCCGGTGGCAAATCCGGTGATGTTTCCGCTGCCGTTAACACTGATTCCATCGCTTGGAGTGAATATGTAAGTGTTAGCTGCACTGTAATTGCCGATGCTCGCACTTCCAGCTGCACCACATGTTGCTGCAACTACGTTTACTGTCGGTGCCACAGGAGCTGTTAGTGCAGCTCCCATTGTTCCAGTAGCAGCAATCGAAACACATCCGCTGATGTTCTTTGCGGTGATGCTGTAATTTGCACCAGCAGCAACAGTAAACGGAGTAGTGTATGTAGCATAGTTAGTCCCGTCGGTACTGAACGTAAGACCTGTTGTAACCGAAGTGACGGCTACCGAACCGTTGGAATTGGCACAGGTAGGCGGTGTTACGTTTAAGGTAGGCTTTTCAGGTGCTTGAGTTACTGTAACCACTGTTGATTCCGAAGTTGCCTTACAGCCACCAGCATCAGTTACTGTTACTGTAAAATTACCGGAGGTGGTTACATTGATGCTTTGGGTAGTCGCACCTGTTGACCAAAGGTAGCTTGCACCAACACTTGAAGTTAAGTTAACATTTTCTCCAGCACAGAAGTTGGTAGAACCGCTGGCAGTAATGATTGGTTTTGTAATACTTGCCGGCCCCACTGAGCCATTGATATAAAATGCTGCCTGCGGTAGGTCATTTAGAATAGTAATATCAGGATATGGTCCCGCATATTCACAGGATCCCCCATCATCAAACCAGCTGAGTGCTGTGGAACCTCCTAAATATGTGAAGTTCAGAGTACAAACAACAGAACCATTTACAATGCTATATCCTGTAGGATTGGATGTGTATCCACCAATAATGACAATCCCGGGTGTTGAGTTACCAATGAGCAGACCCGGAAAACCTCCGGTATTGGTGCCCGAATTAAAGCTAAGCACCAAAGGATCGTAGTTCAATATCAATGAAACAGCTCCTATAGTGTTGAAGCCTGTTACCGTGATGGGAACATTAATGTTTGTGCCAACACAGGCAGTAAGGGTAGGGGCTGTAGTAACCGGACCATCATTGATTGGATAAATCGTTAACAGGATGGATTGTGGTGAAAAACAGCCTGCTGCATTCCTTGCAGTAACGTGATAATCACCGGAAGATAATCCGCTGAAAATACCACTGGTATTAGTATAAGTTGATCCATCGATACTAAAAGTAAGGCCAGTTTTATCTGAACTTACCGTGATTGTTCCGGTTGGGACCGCGCTTGTTGGCTGGGTGATATTTGCTGTTGGAGCTAATGGCGCTGTCGGTTGGGCATTGATCGTTAACAAAGGGGATTGTGGTGAAACACAACCTGCTGCATTTCTGGAAGTAATATGATAATCGCCGGAAGATAATCCGCTGAAAATACCGTTGTTATTCGTATAGGTTGATCCGTCAATGCTGAAAGTTAAACCCGTTTTGGTTGAGCTTACTGTGATTGTTCCTGTTGCTTCATAACAGGTTGACTGTGTGATATCAGCAGTTGGAGCAGTTGGAAGTGGAGAGACCGTTACTAGGGTTGCTTCTGAGGTTGCTTTAGCGCCTCCTGCATCGGTAACTTCTACAGTATAACTTCCAGATGTTGTAACCGTTATTTTTTGTGTAGTAGCACCGCCTGGCGACCATTTGTATGCCGAACCTGCGCTTGCAGTTAATTCAACCGAACCGCCTTCGCAAAAGCTGATTGGGCCATTGGCAGTAATGGTTGGAATATCCAGGCATGATCCGGATACCAAACCATTGATATAGTAGGTAGATGTTGGAGTATCACTTAACGTGTTTACATCCGGGTCATTATATACACAGGAAGGTCCCATATCGAACCATGTAAGAATTGCAGGTCCTGAAATATAGGTAAAAACATAGTTTGCGATCGCGGTTCCATCAGGAAGGGTTATGCCTGGAGTTCCATTTCGATACCAACTGATGGTTACTCGTCGATTATTGCCTCCCATATTAATTTCGCCAATGTCGCAGGTACCGCCTAATGCTGAATTACTGGTACTGGATGCTTTAACAAAATGAAGTTTGGAAAAATCGTAATCCATAGTAAGGGTGAATCCGCTGATATTTGAGAATCCGGTAACTGTAATGGGAACAGTTACCTGCTGATTAACAACAGCATTACACACCGTTGCCGCAGTTGTTACAGGGGCATTTGTTGCTTTCAGTGTAAATGCCATAAGCAGAAAAACCCCAATGAATAGGAAATACTGTAATACTCTTTTGCGTTCTTGAGTTTTCATATCTTTTTTAATGTTTTCTCTTGTTATAGAGACTGTTCAAACGATATTTGATGGTAAGCCAGGCAAGGTATCCGAATGATTCAGAATGAATTTTCAAATCCATGCTTTAGCTTTTTTATTGCCTTATGCTCTTTCGGACAGATAACTTTGTGACCGACAGTAATGGCTTTAACAACAGGCTATTTGGGACAAGCTTAACAGTATTTTGAGACTGCTTAAAATTTCCCTAAGGGAAAATATATCGGTAGAAATGGTGATTATTAGACCATTGTTTTGTCCCGAACGGGACAAAAGACAAGATTTTCTGAATTTATTCTACCGACATATTGTTCCTATCGGAACGAAAAATAAAAATTTAAACAGTTCCTAACTTCTCTCCTGGTACCTGAAGTTAACGGTAAAAGATGTACAGTTCACTGTGAATAGTTTGGCCTATCTGACAGATGATCTGTAGGATTAATTGAGTTAAATCGATGTGTACTAAATAATAGAAAGGAGAGAGAGGCAATACGCCTCCCTCTCCGTTTCAGGTATTGATTACTTAAGAACGCTCAGTTTAACTGTACCAGTCATGTCCACCTTGAGGTTGGTCAACCTAAGTTTGGCAATGTAAATGCCAGGCATTAAGTTATTACCGTCCATACGAATGGAATAATTACCGGCATTCTGGTTGGCATCAACCAGCGAGCTCACCAATTGTCCGAGGCTATTGTAAACCTGGATGGTCACTTTACCGTTTTCCGGAAGCTGGTAGTCAATCGTTGTATAACCCTTGAAAGGATTCGGATAGTTGCTTAGCGATAAACCCGAATTTTCGGTTGGATTGTGGATGCCTGTCACTCCGTTACCCACTAGGGCTACAAGCAATTTGGCATTTTGAATCACCTCAGAGTTCCCATTAGCCAATTCATTCAGTGGATCGGATTTGAGTGCGAATTCCATCATTTGACCCATCGTAAAGGCATTGGTCGATTTGAGTTTCAGGGTAAGTAAATTGCCATTTTCCTGCACATTTACCGGTGTTGAAGAATACCAGCCAATCCTTAGTTCATCACCGTTGACTGCCCAATCGGGAGCAACTGAACTGCCATTCACCAGGATATTCTGAACATTCACCAAACCCGAAGGAATTCGGAGGATCATGGAAATAGCGCCTACCTGCATGGCCGAAGCTGCACGCAAAGGAAGTTCAAACTCCTGATTAGCAACTGCATTCATTGTGCTGTTGTTGTTCAGTTCAATCGACCATGTAGCCGATTTTAATGTGGTAGGAATCAGGCTGCGGTTAAAGTCGCCCGTACACATTCCGTAGAGATCAAAATTGGGAACATCTGCTCCGCTTACGAGGACTGCGAAATTTGTTGGATGATCAGCTCGAGTTGGATATGGAAGATAATTATTGGTTATTGTAGCTCCCTTCTTCCAATACGACCATGATGCTCTGTCGAATGCAGTTCCAAAAACGAAGAATCTCTGAATCCGTTGTGCATCACCGGAATTAATAAATAAATCGTTATCTTTTACATCACCTGCAAGGAATTGGACATATTCAATTAATGCTCCTGAAGTTCCCCATAAATTCGCGGCACTGGCATCGGTTGAGTTGATTCCGCCAACATCTTTCTTGTTTTCTTTTACCTTAATGGTATAAGTTCCTGCACAAAGATCCGGGAATGAATATGCACCAGTTCCTTCTGCAGTAGTAACATCACTGCCAATCTGGACATCGCTGGAATTATATAATCCCAATATCACTTTGTTCATTGGAGTGTGTGCCAAGTTGTTATATGTCAGTGTTCCGCTGAGGGTGTTCGTAACTACTGTTACTACCTGAGTACCGGTTTTTTCATTGTTGCATAAGTCCTTTGCACTCCAGGTAACTGTTGTTACTCCTAATGGAAAGCTTGTCGGTGCATTGCTTGAAATAACAATCGTACCCGTTGCAGTACAATTGTCGGTTGCTGTTGCAGCGCCAATTGAGCCAACATATTCGCAGCCCGAATTTACATGAACTGTTATGGCGTCAGGAACTGTAATATCAGGTTTCATTAGATCCTGAATATTTATGGTTTGCAAACAGGTAGTAGAAGGATTGCCTTTGGTATCAACAACTTTCCAGGTACGGGTAACAACAATCGGACACGATCCCAATTTAGTATCGATGTAACTGTAGCTAGCAACAGCACAATTATCGGAAGCAATTCCACCAGCAGTGGTAAATGCCGAAGCGCTAACGCTTACTTCAGTTTCTGAATAAAGCAAACCAGTAATGGCAGCGGTTGAGCAACCATCCAGGGTTACAGTCGGAGGGCAAGTTGTGATTACAGGTAAGGTTACATCGCCATTGGCAATAACAACTTCTTTCGTTGCAGTGCAACCATTGGTAGCAGTTACTAAAACATTATACGTTCCTGCTGCAAGTGAGGAAAGATCTTCAACAGTTGAAGTAAAAGTTCCCGGGCCTGTCCAACTGTAGGCTAATGGAGCAACTCCACCACTGACTGTTAGTGCGATACTTCCATTTGATTCTCCAAAACAAGTAATATCAACATGTGTTTCGCTTAATTCCAGTGCGCAGGAGACGCAAGGAATTGCAGGTTGGAACCCGTGAGTAACTAAGTCACCATCAACACCACTGGTTAGCCAGGGAGTAAACGTGACATTACTATTCACTTTAGCTTGAATATCCATTGGAACAGTCGTTCCCCACCAGTTACAATTCGCAGTTATAACACCTCCTGCAAAACCAAAGACAGATTTTCCGATGTTCGAGCCGCTTGTATACCCTCCAAGTAAGCTATTGCTAACCAGAACATTTCCTGTCTTTGCTGCATCCAGATAAAATGCATAACTCGCATTTGTAAATTGATTTTCGGTGACCAGGTTTCCAGCACTTACTGCATAAATACCGCTTCCACTTTCGAATAAATTTTTGGATAGAGTATGGTTTCCACTACCAAGAACTACTGCCGGAGTGTTACCAACAAATTTGTTATCAGTAATCAGTTGTGTTGTTGATACTGAGCCCTGTAATATTATTCCACCAGTTGAGCCAGTATTGTTTGCAATAAGGTTTCCGCTATAGGTACCCGCTCCGATCGCACCTCCATCAATCATTAACGCCCAGTATTTAAAATTGCTGAAGCTATTTTCGGACACAGACCATATAAAAGCACCACCATTCCAGATGCCTGATGTTCCTGTAAGACCAGCGCCATCAAAGATATTATTCTTGACAGCTATAGTCCCGGAACCACCACCAACCATAAGTTTGGCATTAGCAACTGTGGCATTTACAGTGAAGCCATCTAATGTAAATCCGGCTACACTGCCACCGAGAGAAACTGATCCATTTATGATCGATTCCGATCCTCTTGAACCAGGATATCTACCGGCTGAGATACCAGTATTGGCACCCATAATATTAAGTCCAGACTTGTTAACTACTATATTTTCCATATAGGTTCCTGCACAAACTGTAATTGTTGCACCCGGATCGGATGCATTAATTGCTGATTGAATTGTGGGGAAGTGGAAAGGTGACGTAGTACTGGTAACAGGAAGATAATTGATTAGGACACTGGTTGTAGCGCTGGAGCCGTTGGCATCGGTGAGGGTAATTGAATAATTACCAGCCAACAGTCCTGTAATATTATTTGGACTGGCAGTAATGTCGGTTATTGACCCTGTGCCACCTTCGGTGCGTGTCCAATTAATTGCGTAATTAGCTGTACCTCCACTGAAAGTGACCGCTATCGAACCTGTTGATCCGCACAGAACATCGGTTGGAACAGCTGAAGCAATAACAACCGGTGTACCACTACAACTATTTGCTACAGGCTGGAAGCCAGGATTTGCGTTGGCATCCAAACCATCAGTGAGCCATGAAATATAAGTTACCGGTCCGTTTATTTTGGCTTCTACCTGGCTGGCAACTTTGGTACCATACCAGTTACAGGTTGCGTTCGCTGAAACTGTCCCGGTATTTTGAATGGCATAAATGCTGCAATTAGCGATGCTATTATCATGAATTTCAACTGAACCATTAGCTCCCAAATTATAGCCATCATCTGCAATCTTAACACCTGTACCATTATTATCCAGAAAATTATTTGCTACAACATTTGATTCACAAGCTCCGGCAAATTTGATTGCTGTGGTAAGTGGTTGAGTAATTGTATTGGCACTGAATGTGCTGTTTTTCACTGCAACACAATACACCATTGTATTTGAAGCATTGTTATCGTGGATGTAGTTATTGGTAAAATGTAGATTTTGGTGTACCGTAGAAGCAGTAGCACCAAAAATAACTGCAGAATTATTCAAATGATTTTTGAACTCATTACCTTCAATAACCAATCCGTCGGTTGAGAAGTCGGTATAAATACCGCTTCCACCAGCTGGGCCACTTAGATTGTTCCCATCAAATAGGTTGTTTTTAATTTCAGCATTGGCAGAACATTCCATCACACCACTGGCATTTCCTGAGAAGATATTATTCTGAATCTTAACGCCGGTTTGTTGCCCGCTAAAATACAATGCGCTTGAATTAGTTCCTGCGCCATTAATCATTTTAAACCCATCAATGGTTATATTTTGAGCAAGAATACCAATACAAGAATGGGTTGTTTCGCCATCAATTATCGCTTCAGCTAGCCGTGAAACAGAATTTCCAGCAACGCCAAAATTCGGACCAAGTATGGTCAGCGATTTGTTTACAACAACATTCTCAGCATAAGTTCCTGCAGCCACTGTAATGGTATGTCCATCCAATGTTTGAGAAGCATTAACAGCATCCTGTATCTTGCAATATTCCAGACCGGTATTGGTGTTTTTTACTGGTCTTACCGGAATTGTCCAGGTCATAGGTGTGAAGGTGCTCATATAAATCGGCGTTCCACCAGGTCCGGCAAATTCACATTCTCCGGCAACTGAGCTCCATGTGAAGTTTGTTGATGGAACCAGGGTACGATTTACCGGAAGCAAATTAAAATGCAGCGTAAATAATACGTCATTATCTGCAAGCGTAATTCCTGTTAAACTATTCCAACCCAGAACAAATTTGCCGGGAGTACTAACATCAAAATCTGCAGCTGAAATTTCAGGATTAAGATCAACTCCGATTGTGGTCTGGTATGCCAGAACTGTTGCATCAAAAGCCAATTTCATCGAAATAGCTCCAACGTTTTTAAAATTCTGAACTGTAACCGGTAAATCGTAGGTTCCGCATGAAGTTGGAGTTGGAGTTGTTAAGGTTGTGATCAAAGTACCTCCAATGCAAGCACCTCCATTAGAAATGCTGTATGGAACAAAATTCACAGGTCCTGTAAAGGTTGGTGTCTGATAAACAAGCGGAGTTGCTTCGCTTGCCCACCAATTACAGGTAGCATCAACGGTAGTACTCAGGTCTCCTTGAAAAAGAATTGCGAAAGCATCGTTCCTCACACCACCATCAAAGAAGGAATTGTTATGAACATGAATTGTTGAGCCATTAATTTTAGGATCAGCAGAACTGTTTGGCCCGCGTAAACGAATTCCAAAAACGGGACTGACTGCATTTTGATTATAATGAATTTCATTATTGGTAATATCTACGTTAGTAGATACGGCTGTACTCCACTCGCCGCCCCAAAGTTGAATTGGTGCTGCATTATAGGTCGAATACCCATAGTGAGTTTCAAATTTATTACCAGTAATCGAACCATTAATTATACCACATTGAATTGCTGTATAAAGAATATCATGGAATCTGTTATTTGTAATCTGAAGATTTCCTGCTTGCCCAATATTCATAGTATTATAATTACTCCCTGATTCCCCATCAAACTCATTTCCATCAATAATACCACCTGTTAATGCACTAGCGGTCCAAAATATTGCGTCACCTTTAGACTGGAATTTATTGTATTGAAATTTCAAATTATCATAAGGACCACCGCCAGCATAAAACGTATGGTTGCCTTTGTCTTTGAAAAGATTAAACTCGAAAATACATCCGGTGTGGCTTCCTCCGCCAAACTGAATAATTCCAGTAGAAGGGCCAGCAGTTGTGCTTTCAACAATACAGTTCTTTAAGGTAAAACCGTTGGCATTGGAATACGTATCGATAATGCGCGTACCGGCTTTTAAAAATTTAAAACCATCAATGAGTATGTTATCAGCCGCTGGTGATAAATTTTCAAGAATGGTTTCTGGCAATCTTGGTCCCACTACTTCAGTAGGATGAGTTCCTACAGCAGGGTGTCTTCCGACATTTGAACCATACAATCTACACGATTTATTCACAGTAATATATTCGCTGTACGTTCCGGCAGCAACATAAATTGTACCTCCGGCTACTACCCTTGTAATTGCAGGTGTAATAGATTTATAGGGAAGTAATAAGCTGCCCTGTTCTTCGGTTTGAGTAGAATTCTTATCAACATACACTAGTGATAATGGACGAGGAGTAACCCGTTGGTCTTCAATTACAGCGTTGTTGTTGGCTGCACTCATCGCAACGATATCGGTATAGTAAGTTGACGGGCAAAGGGATAAAATGGCAATGTCAAAAACATTTGCCTGTGCACCTGTACCCCAGGTATTGCCTGTGAAGGTGAGGTTTCCGCCTTCAATCACCCAACCTTTTGTACCATAGGTATAGTTATTGGAAACATTTCCAGTTGTTGTGCCTGAAACATAGAGCGGCTGGCGCAAACTATAGAATTCGTTATTGGTTATTTGTAAGCCTGAGAGTCCACCGGTCATGACCATGGCCCGATTAACGGTTCCATCATCATAGGTGTATAGTCCATGTACTTTACAATAATCCAGCACGAAATTACTTCCTCCAACATAAATTATATTCTGATCAGCTACATTCGTTTTGGTAATATCAAGGTTTTTAATGATTACACCAGAGGCAGAAACATTAAATAAATAAGTTGCCTGAGTAGTTCCTGCTGTTTGAATAACAGGTATGGTAGGTGAAGTTGCACCGATAATAGAGATTGCTTTGTCAAGGTTAATGGTAGAAGCTTCAGCATAAGTGCCAGAAAGAACATTAACCACATCGCCGGCAGCAGATTCATCCACCGCTTTTTTAAGACTCATAACAACATTCTGATCATCTTTTGCAACTAAGAATTCAGTTGGATTCTGATTGGCATGATTGGTCCCATATGTGAAATTTGTGAAAGTCACTGTTGCACCTGCAGCAGCACCTCTAAGCCGTAGATAGACATCTTTATAACCCCATGAACCGCCAACAATTTGGTTTAAATAGGTAGAAGATCGTTTTTTTCCATCGAAATTAACATCGAGTGTTCCGGTGGCTCTTTTGCCAACATAAACTGTTCTTTCGATATTCTGACGAGTGTCTTCAAACATTAGATAGGTTTCATACGTAGGTGAAGCCTGGCGTCGAAGTGCAAAAATCTCACCACCTGTCCACATTGAGCCACAGGCAAAACGAGGATACAGGCCGGCTTCATCTTCCATAAGCATATCTATCTTATGTCCAGCAGTTGTGACATCCATATAGGACAATTGAATCCAGGGCGTAGATGCCCCAGCAAGTGTAGCAATTTGGTTTACATGTACTACTGCCTGGCCTGTACCATCAGCAGTAAGTACCAGGTGACCGGAACCATCTACGATTGCAGTTCCATTCAGAACATCCCAAGTAATTCCTTTCCAGCTAATGGTCTGCGAGAACCCCAGACAGGAAATGAGAATTACAAATAAGAAAAGTAGTAGTTTTTTCATAATTATTGATTTTGGGTGTAACACTAGCCCGGTTAGCGGGACAATGAATGAGAATTTTTGAAATTTTTTCATTGATTTTTGAATTTGGTTTTATTGAAACAAACAATTGATAAAGAGCCGTTTGAAGCTCTGAGATATTCCGAATATCCATCGTGATTGGATATATTCCGGATTAATAGAGGAAATGAAGATTACGAAGAATCAAAAGTCAACGGGTGAAAAATTTGGCCTAAAAACAAGGCAATTATTCTGTCCGACAGAACAATTACCCGCAAAAGGCAGAAAATTAATTTATCCATAATTGAGCATTTTTGGAAGGAACGTAGGGTGTAAATTTTCCACTTGGAATGTTCGGATGCCCTAATAATTAAATATTTACTGAGCTAGGTTTTTGTATTGTGCTTCTGAAGCGCTCTGCGGTCAGGTTCCATAGCACCTGGCTATGAAAGACCGAAGAATGGTACTTGAATTACTGGCGAACACTAAGTTTCACCGTGCCGACCAAATTACCATTCTTATTGGCGAGCATAAGTTTGGCCAGGTAGATACCTGGTCTCAACATGCTGCTGTTCATTGGGATGGTATATTTGCCTGCATTCTGGTTCGCGTCTATCAGGGTCATGACAGACTGCCCGAGTTCATTGTAAACAACGATGGAAACCTTACCATCAACAGGCAGGGTATAGGCAACAGTTGTTGAGTTACTGAATGGATTTGGATAGTTACTGATGGTTAAACCAACAAAATCCAAATGATCTGTTATACCCACTGTTAAATTACCGACTTTGGCCACCTCAAGTGTGGCTCTGTCAACAACTTTGAAATTTCCATCGGCCAATTCATTCAGCGGATTGAACGGAAGCTCAATGTCGATAGACTGTTCAGGTTTAAAGGTTTCAGTAGTCATCAGCTTCAACGTAATCAGGTTTTCTTTGGCCGCAACATTTATCGGCATTGAAGAATACCAGCCAATCCGGAGCTCATCGCCGTTTACGGTCCAATCTGCAGCTACTGAACTGCCGTTTACCATTACATCCTGAACATTTACCAGGACGGAAGGTATCCGGAGAATCATGGAAACTGCACCTACCTCCATAGAAGTACCAACCCGCATGGGAAGTTCAAACTTCTGATTGGCCCCCACCTGCATATTACCGTTAGAAGTAAGCATTAACGATGAACTGGTTGATTTTAAAGTGGTTGGAGTAAAGCTACCGTTAAAGTCGCCTGTACACATTCCAAAGAGATCATAACCAACGATACTTGTTCCGCTGAGAGTGACATTGAAGTTATCTGGTTTAGGAACACTGAAATTATTATTAATCTTAACTCCCTTTTTCCAGTAAACCCATGGGGCTTTGTCGAATCCCAAACCATTGACGAAGAATTTCTGAATCCTAAGAGCATCGACATTGTTAATGTATAAATTATTCTCTGCCACATCACCGGCCAAAAATTTGACATATTCGATGTCTCCGCCCGATGTTCCCCATAAATTGGCTGCACCGGCATCGGTTGAGTTGATATAACCCACCTCCTTTTGATTGTCGGTAACCGCGATCGAATAAACACCATTTTGGAGTCCGGTGAACGAATATTTGCCGTCCGCGTCGGTAGTTACTTTAGCATTTCCGGGAGTTAGGGTTAGCTCAACCCGGTTCATTGGTGTCTGTGCCTGATTGTTGTATTTTAGGGTACCACTGATACTACAAGTATTGACAGTAATGTTCTTGTCATCAAAAGTACTGAAGTAAACCGGAACACCACCAGGACCGGCATATTCGCACTGTGCCGTAACACGGCTCCAGTTTAACGAAGTAGTGGTTTCGGAAGCAACGGTAGGTAGCACAGAAAAATGCAAAGTGAACAATACCGCATTATCAGGCAGATCAATTCCATTGCCACTGTATGAGAGAGAGAATTGACCGGTAGTATTGTTGCCATCGAAAATCGGATTAATCAACACCGCACTTATATCAGCACTTTGGTATGAAATAACAAGCGGATCATAATTCAACTTTAACGAAATGGCTCCAACATTGGCAAAATCCTGAACTGTAACATCAACCTTATAAACTCCGCATGAAACCAGTGCTTGTGGCTGGATGGTCGTTGTTGGAGTTTGAAGTACAGATACTGAACCTGCAGGACTTGTACATCCGTTCACTGTTTGGGTAACGGTATAAATACCTCCGGTATTAACTGTAATCGAAGTCGTTGTTTCATTCGTGCTCCACAACAAGGTTCCGGTGAAATCCGAAGCAGTGAGCGTTGATGTGCCATTAGGGTTATTTCCCACTACTACTGTTGGTGCCGTAGGTATCGGGTTAATGGTAAAGGAAGCGGTATTGTTAGTTGTGAAAGTTGTTGTGCAACCGTTCACTGTGGCAGAAATAATCTTGATGACATAAGTACCCACGTTTGGTTCGGGAACCGGAAATGTTGCCGTTCCGCCAGAAACAGGCACATCATTAGCATTACCAACTTCAGGAGTTCCGCCGTCAATAGCCACCGAATAAACGAAATCAGTTGTTCCGTTCAGTAACCCATTGGCTGTGAAAGTCACGGGAGAACCAAAACAAACTGAAGCAGCAGAAACTGTTACCCCGGAGATTGTTGGATTTGGTTTCACGGTAACCACCGCACTACCTGTCATTCCACCTGCAATCGCTACGCAGTTTGCATCGTTTAATGATGTTACTGTATATGTGGTGTTACTTGTTGGTGATATGCTTACAATTTCAGGATTAGCTGTTGCAATAACTGAAGACTGACCATTAATACTGTATGTAAACGGTGCTGTGCCTGTAAATGCAATGCTCAGGTTTGTGCTGGTTCCGTTGCAGATGGTTGTTGTACCACTGATTACAGAAAGTGGACGTGGATTGACCTGAATTATTGCTGAATTTGAAGTTGCTGAACTTAAATTGGCATCGGTAACTGTAACCGAATAGTTTCCGGGGATCAAATCCGAAATTGTGTATGGACTATTCGCGATATCGGTAATTGAACCGCCACCAGTCCAAGCCAGGCTGTATGGCGATGTTCCACCGCTCCAGCTAATGGTAATCGAGCCGGTTGTATTTCCGCAAATAATTGGGTCAGCAACAGCATTCACCAATGCAACAGGTGAGCCGTTACATTGGCCGGTTGGCTGGAAGCCAATTCCTGAGCCGTCGCCACCTGAATCCAACCAGGGATTATAAGTGACAGGTCCTGAAATTTTTGTGGCAATACTTTCATTTGAAACTGTTCCAAACCAATTACAGCTAGCAGCAATGGTAGCTGTAGTCAGATTATTAATTCCTAATCCTGTGGCTGTAGCAAGCAATGAATTACTGTTTACGGAAGTTGTCACCGCTTCATGGCCGTTCCAGCCTTGTATTTTAACTGAATTGGTAACGCCACTAATCAGGTTATTAGTAATTTGAGTGCCGGTTGCTTTTCCAAGAACTCTGATTCCGAATTCACCTTCAAAACCGGCTGCATTCGATATTTCGTTTCCTGATATCAAAGCATTTACAATATTTCCACCGGCTCCATCGCTTGAGTTATTCCAGGTAGAAATACCACGTCGGTTTGGTTTAAGGTTTGATAAAATGTTATTTGAAACTTCAACATCAGTAAAACCACCCGGAGAAGTTCCTCCGGTATAGGAGCTGGCAACTGAAATTCCGGCGCCTCTCTGGTTCGTTGTTCCCCAGCCCATATCAATGGTATTACCGGAGATCAACTGTTTAGCAGTATTGTGCCCTTTGTCGTGATTCATCATGAAGATAACATCACTTGAGCTATAATCTTTCAATGGATTCTGTGAGATCGTATTGTTCGTGATCTCGGTTGGTCCCATCCACTGTTCAATCAGAATCGGATTGTCACTACCTCCATGAACGATATTGTGATCGAAAACCAATTTTGGAGTAGTTGCTGTAAAATAACCAGCTATCAATCCATAATTATCTTCAGTGGTCTGTGTTGCTGATTGTACACCCCAGATTTCATTGTTGCTAACCGTAATTGTTCCAGGGCCAGTCAGGCCGGAAATGTGAATGCCATTGGAAGCAACACTTGAAGCGGGACCAGTTTTGATAGAAAATCCATCAACTTTGACATTTCCAGCCAAATCATGAATATTCACCACATTACCAGCTGTTGTATTGGATGATCTGTCGAGGAAGGTATTGGTTATTCCTTGTCCAAGAACCACCAGTGGTTTTGTGATATCGATTGAATTATCGAAAGTCCCTGCTGCAACATTTACGGTCCATCCTGCTGAAGCGGCATCAATAGCGCGTTGAATGCTTGGTGCGGTTGTTGTTGGAGCTGTAAAACTGGTAGGTGTTACATAAAGGTTGCTGGCATTCCAAACGAACAATCCCCTGTTTGGTGCGTCAATGGCATGGATGACCAGATTTTCTTTTTCGAAGTTATCGGTAATTGGTATACCGCCTGAATTTTGGAAAATTACACTGCTGATGTCATAGCTTGTACCGGCCGAAATACCGTCAACGATCTGAATGGCTGCAGTACTTTGTCCTTTAAAGGTTGAACTTCCGAAAGTAAGCACAGGTGAACCGGAAGCGCCAACATTTTGAATGTCAATACCAAAATCTCCTCCTGTTATGATGTTTCCGTCACCAATATTTACAACAGGATTAGTACCTGAAAGTATAGCTACGGCAATAGCAGAAGCATTACCGGTTAATGTATTACCGCTTATCGTTGCCTGTGTGCCAGGATCATCCCATACCGAAATACCTGCAGAGCCTGAACCATCTGATGAAGCTACACCTTTACAATTGGTAATCGTATTTCCTGAAATTGTAATATTTGCACCCCATCCAATTTCGAATGCATAATCGAGGTAATTACCGGTACCTTTACCTGTAAACGTGTTTCCGCTGTAGGTTCCTGTTGCAGGAAGTCCTTCTGAGGCTGTACCAATTTGAACACCGTAGCGTCCAACCTGGGTGAATGCGCAATTTGTTACATCCACATTTCCGTCAGTGTATACTTCAATTGCAGCACCCCTGTAATCAGGACCACTCTCGTTGTATTTTATTTGAGTGAAGTTGCAATTGTTGATAAGTCCATTTCCCTGATGTCTTATTGCCTGCATAACGAGGAAGCCTGTACCATCAAGAGTTACATTGCTTAAATCAAATGTAATTCCTGAATTGACAAGGAACCATCCGCGTGCATCACCAGAATTACCGGTATTCTGTGTCGGTTTAATAATTGTTGTTGCTTTGTCGGCTCCAACGATGGTCAGGTTTTTAGCAATTACAATTTGACCTGTTTCAGTATAGATTCCTGCTGCCACATGAATGATGTCAGCCGGTGATGCAACTGTTACAGCACGCTGTATGGTTGCAAACGGACAGGTTTCTGTACCCATATTGGCATCGTTCCCTGTGGTGCTTACATACCAGTCTGTTCCGGAATGAACCAGTAGCGTAACCGATGCAGAACCTTCGGGTGAGGTGCATTCTGAAATCGTCTGCCTTACCTTGTAGGTTCCATTCGTGTTAACAGTAATACTTTCTGTAGTAGCACCACCCGGGCTCCATACTAAACTGCCTGTGTAACCAGTAGCAGTTAAAGTAGCTGTGCCATTGCAGTTGTTTGCTATCGTGATACCAGGGGCTAATGGTGTTGCGTTCACGGTTACCGTTCGTATAACCTGCGTTGCGGAATTGCCGGCAGCATCAGATACATCGTACGTAAGGGAATAAGTGTTCGGGATGCTTGAATTTACCGTACCTGTTTTAACAATTTGAGATGTGATGTCTCCATCAACGTTATCCAATGCAGTAGCACCAGCGTCGGAGTAAGTCAGGCCCTGACAGATTGCAACGTTGGCATCGCCCAGTAAGGTTATCACTGGTTTATCACGGTCGCCTGCCACAATCAGGATATAAGTAACGGTTGTTTCATTACCGGCCAGGTCTTTGATTTTACCAGAAACGGTGTAAGTTCCCAACGGGAAATTATCGGGGATGGTCATATCCACATCGCCCAAGCCTGGAGCGAGGTCGTGCTTGGCAGCATCGACCAGCTTAATGGTGCTTCCGTTGATGTAAACGAATGGATTATCACCATCGGCGGCATCGTTCAGGTAAGCCAGGAATGGAGCAGGAACACCTATTGCGGCATAATAGGCTTTCAGGTCGGCAGCTGTAACGGTTGAAGCAGTAAGTTTCAAACCGAAGTATTCGGCAGCCAGCGTTTCAGTGGCTGTAGTTGGTGATTTGAATTGGACCAGATGGTCGGTGGTCGGGACATTGGTAGTATTTAAGGTATAACCGGCACCTAAATCACCAGTCATATCAGTTCCGTTATCGGTAAATCCGGCAACGTTCAGTGTTGGGGCACCAAGGTCGACGGTATAACTGATTGTTTGTGATACAGCTTTGCTGTTAGAGCAAGCATCGGTAGCCGTCCAGGTACGAGTGTCCGACTGGCTTTGTCCGGTTACGGAATGGCTGTTGGTAACTTCCACTGTAGGTGTTCCGCAAGGGTCAGCAAAAGTAGGAGCAGTGAAAGCAGCTTCGATAGCTGTTGCATTTGGGTTAAATCCGATATGGACATCAGCGCCTTCTGCGGTTGCAATGGTTGGGGCAAGATTATCAATGGTATAAGAGATTACCTGAGAAACGGCAGTTGTAAGTCCGCTGCAATCATCGGAAGCAGTCCATGTCCGGGTGTCGGACTGAACACAACCAGTTCCTGTATGGACAGTTGCAACTGCTACGCTAACGTTAGCATCGCATACGTCGGTAAATGTTGGAGCAGTGAAAGCTGCTTCGATATTTGCTGCTGTTGGGTTACAACCAATGTTGTTGTCATCGCCTTCGGCAGTTAATACAGTCGGTGCGAGGATATCTTCCGTCCATGTATAGGTTACAGTCTTTACATCCGTATTTCCACAGCCATCGGTGGCAGTTACAGTGAATGTCTGCGATTTGCTGCATGTACCTGTGATTGTTCCGGCAACAGCTGTGATAACAGGTGTTCCGCAATTGTCGGTAGCCGAAGAAGCAGCCACCACACTGGCTTCGGTTGGCAGGGTGGTTGTTGGATTGCATCCTAGTGCGAGTCCAGAAGATGGAACTGTTAATACAGGATTTTCGGTATCATTTACATTCACCGTTTTTTCGCAAGACGAACTACATCCGTTTCCATCAGTTATAATCAATGTTAATGTGAAAGAAGCATTACAAGTTGCCCCGGCAGTTACCGAAACGGTTTGACCTGTGCTTGGGATTGAGATGCTACCATTTCCCGTTATTGACCACACATAGCTCATTCCTTCTGGTGCAGAAAATTGAGTTACAGAAGAAGGACATAATGGACCATCTACACCGCCAATAGAACATACAGGCAGCGCATTTACTGTCACTTCCAGCACATTACTTGCAGCCGCACCGTTCCAATCACTTGAACAATCTACGCGTGCAAGGCGACGGTACCACCTGGTTGAGGTGAGGACCGGTGCATCATAAGTTACATTGTTGCTATTATCTATATTATTCCAGTTGTATGTGGGGCTTGCATCTGAAACCTGCCACATATACTCCAGAGTACCAGTTTGGCCGCCTGGCGTTGCCGTACTTGTAAAAGCTGCCGGGTTATCGCCTGCACAAATGGTTTGAGCGCCGGCAATGGTACCTCCACTTGATGGATTTGTACATGCACCCGTTACAATTACCGTGATATCATCCGTACCAGTGCATAAGTACGCATCTCTTGCGGTGTAGGTTAAATTAAATGAACCAACTGTGGTTGCGTTGAATATAGGATTTTGAACACTGGCATTAACCAGATAAGTTGCTCCAGTACCTGTCCATGAATGGTCATAGAATCCTCCTCCTCCGGAAGGATTACTAAATAATTGAATTGTTTGTCCCTCGACAACTACTGCCGGGTCAGGAGAAATGGAAGTCGTTAGCAAGGGTCTTACTGGTACCGTAATTGAACCGCTCAGGTTACTTGTACAGACTCCGTCATAAACTGAAACCAGGTTAAATGTTTGATTGGTGGTCACACCTGCAACAGTTACTGTGTTAGTGCCATTTGTAATAACATGTGTTTGCTCACTGCCACCATTAATATTATATTTAAGTGTGGCACCAGGTGTACCTTCAATATAAAATTTAGCATTTGCCCCTGAACAGATGGGGTCGTTGAACCCAACTCTAAGCCATGCAGTTGGCAAGGGGTTTACGGTTACAGAAGAATAATTGCTTGGCAAATTTTGTGAGCAGGTTCCATTAGTAACTGATACAAGGGTAATCGTTTGATTTGCTGTGGCACCGGCAACAGTTACTGTGGCTGTACCATCCGTTAATGGAATCGTTAAATTAGAGCCACCCACGAATTTATAGGTTGCCGTGGCACCAACTGTACCAGTTATATAAAATTCTGCATTTTCACCCAAACAAACAGGGCTGTTATTGCCGGTGATGCTGGCTGTTGGCAATGCAATTACAGTTACCGTTTTATTTCTTGTTGTAGAACAACCGTATTCGTTAGATACTGTATAATGGATACCAAGGTTTAAAGTTCCTGCAGAAACCCCGGTTACCAAGCCTGTTGAAGGATTCACCGATGCGATTGACGAATTACTGCTACTCCATACACCTCCTGGAGTTAAATCCTGAAGTTGCAATGTGGAACCTACACAAATATCAGTTGAACCGACGGCAGTTATGGCAGCTACCCCTGGCGAAGCATTTACCACATAGGTTAATACATTTGATTCTGCTGAACAGGAAACAGAGTTTAAGGAAGAAGTTGCTATTCGCTTGAAAGAAGTCGTCTGAGTAAATTCCGATGGATTGAGTTGATCGGATGTTGCTCCTGAAATGGTTGACCAGTTTGCTCCTCCATCTGTACTTTGTTGCCAAATATAAGTTGGACTTGCCGAACCTGTGGCGGCAGTTGTAACCGAGGTAATTCCCGGATCTAATTTATCACAACCGGGACCGGGTTGAACGGCTCCTTTGCCAATTACTCCCGGAGTAATTGAATTGACTGTTACTATTTCAGAGCCGGTTAGGTCGGCTGCAATGGAGGTACAATTTGCATCGGTCAGTGAAACAATTGCATAGGTGGTTGTTGCAGATGGACTAACACTTTTCGTCCAGGTTCCGCTACCTGTTCCTGTAACTGTTCCACCACTGTTATTTAAGGTCAGTGTCCACGAACCACTGGCAGTGATTGTTCCACTGATCGTTGTACTACTTCCATTACAAATAGTAGCCGCAGAACTTGTAATTGCCGCAGTTGGTCTGGAATTTACCGTTGGCAATGTTGCTGTATTATTGCTAGTCGGAGGAAAAGTACAATTAGGTGTTACATCAGTGCGGTTAATTCCGGTTATGGTTAGTGTTTGTCCGCTGTTGGCAGCAGTTAGCGCAATCGTATTGAAAGTTGCTGCTCCTGAACCATCTGAAGTAACATAGGCTGTTTGTGTGCCGGAAGTACCGCCTACAGTATAACTAATTGTTTGAGCAGTATTTGGCAACAAGCCACTTAAGGTAATTGTTGCAGCGCTACCCGAACACAATGTAGTTGAACTTGAACTTGTACCTGTTAATGTGGGTAAAGCTCTCAATGTCTGAGTTCCACTTGCAGCACCATATCCGGTCGGAGTAGTAAGTGATGTTATGTTCGCAGGAAGAGTTTGACCTACTGATATAGTGTGTCCATCTATTACCGATGAGGCCACTTCCATTATAATCCAGAAATAATTTGTGTTGTTTTTTATTTCCCTAATAAATGCAGGAAATGTCTGTAACCCCGCTGCATTTGGTGTGCTAATAGTCCCGAGTAGATTTGTTGTTAAAAATGTGGCGGTCTGTGTATAATATAACTTAAAATTAGAAATTTCAGATACACTATAAGTTCCGTTTGTTGTAAAACTAATTCCAGTTATATTTTTAGGGTTGCCTGAACCATTTACTGAAAAACTATGTATAATTACCATTGTTGTTCCTGCACAAATATTGGCTGCTGATACATTAATGCTACTGATAGCTAACGACGCATCTGTAAACTCCGTACTCGCCGTCCTCCCAGATGTTTGCCCTGTAGCGGTCAATAAAAATGTTTCGCCTAAATCTGTCCAGGCAATTTGGTAAGTTGCATCCAGGATATTTCCAGAAGCATTGGCAGTAATATCTACAACCTGCGTAAGATGGGTCGTGAATACCATATGCTTAATGACACATCTTACCGTTTCGCCGGCTTGCCAGCCCGTACCCGAAATAGTCACGTAATCGCCAGGTGCATAATCTGATTTATCAGTTGTTACCGTTGCAACCGTTTGTGCCTGTGCCAGATTGGTTACTGCACAACATAAAAAAACAAATGCAAACAGCGTGACATGTATCAGTCCACTTTTTTTCGAAAAGAAAAACTTAGTTTTCATATCGTTAGGTTTTTCGATTTCAGCAGGAAGGTTTGTACCGGGAGTTGGAACGGTAGCGGGCAGAAAACGGTAAAGGTTTTTCATGGGTGTTGGTATTAGGTAATAGTCAATAGTCATTAGGAAAAAGGCTTGCCCTGAGTTTGTCGAAAGGAAAATGGGAAACGGGTTGCGGGTTTCGTGAATAGTAAATGGCTAAATGGTTGAGTTGTTAAATGACTAAAGGGCGCCGCATTGAGTTTATTGAAGTGTCTGATTGTTTCTTTGTCCTAAGCCTTAAAGAGAGCACGAAAAAGTAAAAGGCTCTCTTTAGGCTTAAGAGAAGCGCTGGAGAAAATCAAGGTGGAAATCCCTTTTACACAAATCGAACATTCTCATCAGATTATCAATGTTGATTTTTGTGCTAAACAGATGGTATTTCAGGGGAATAATTTTTTGGATAAGCATAGTAATACTTATGGTCAGTCACAGTTTGGGTGGATGAACCGAATTTTATTTGATTGTTTATTGAAAGGATTATTCGAATCTCAATCAACATTTTTAAACTGAACAGGAAGGAATCGGCATTTGACTTTCCGGGGCAGCTTTTATGCGAAGGAGGCTTGTTGAATCAAATTCACCTCTATTCGCTATTAAAGTTAGAGCAATCATACTATATAATCGATACGCAAAATGATGATAATTCTAACCAATTACCAAACGGGTGTTTCTGATTATCAAACGAGTGTTTTTGATGATTGAATACAGTTGCCCAAAGAATATTTAGAGAGAAAATGGAATTAGTTTGGACAGTGATATATTTAAAATTGTTTAAAAAGACTTAAATATAAGTATGTTACAGTGTTGTTGTGTTCCAGAAACGAAAGCCAATACTGAATATTAGAAATTCTAAAAGATAATTATTATTTATGCGGAATATTCTTTGAATACAGGTGATTGAAATTAGAATGAATACCGGAATCAACTTTAAATTTGCTCTTGTGAAAAGGAAAAAATAATGCTAAAACAGAAAAAATGTGGACTGATCGAAGCAAATTTCTATTTTCAAAAATCAGGCAATGGTATAGTGAACTTTTTACCGTTGACTTCGAATGCTGCATCGCTTTGGAGGCTGTATCAAAACTGTTTTGGAGTTTCAGGAAACTTACCTTTTGTAAGTACGGTCTCAAAATCCACTAAATCAACAGAAGAGAACTTCAAAGTGACCACTTTTGGATAGGGTTACCTGCCTGCTGCAAGCCTGGAGGGATAAAATGAAGTTGTGTTTGCAGAACTGATCAAAAAGCAGTCAAAGTCAACGGGTGGAAAAAACGATTGATGGGGTGACTGAAAAACAACTGACAGGGTGACCCGAAATCACCCCGTCAGTATTATATATTATAAAAAACCTGGTCTGTGGTTAAAGTTGGTGGATATAATCGGCGCTTGGCTTAAACGTTTCGAAGTCCATTTCCACAAAATAATTTTTAACACCACATTTTTTAGCAGCGGCAAACAGTTCTTTCCAGTCAACAATTCCCTGTCCAATGGGAGCCTGTTTTTGGGTAACGGAGGACCAGTCGGCCAGATGGGCTGAAATAAACCGTCCCGGATATTGGTTGAAATAAGTGGCTGCCTTATATCCAATGCTGATTACAGCTACCTGAAACTGCATTTTGACCAGATCAGGGTCGAAATTTTCCATCAGCGCATCGTAGATTAGTTTTCCTTCCAGTTTTTCGAATTCCATGTGGTGATTATGAAATCCCATTTGGATTCCGGCTTTTTTTGTTTTTGCGCCAATTTCGTTTAGTTCGTCAACTGCTTTCATCCAGTCGCTCATTTTGGCATTTTTTGGCAGCCAGAAGCTGGAGCAAATCATTTGTTTCTGTCCTGATTCGCCAGCAAAATCAATCCGTTCGCTCAGTTTTTCGCGAAGTTCGCCCATACCGTAGTGTGTGCTTTCCAGTTTGAGTCCGCAATCTTCCACGATTTTTTTCATTTCAGGCGCTTTCATTTTCATCAGTGGACCAAATCCGGAACTTTCATATCCCGGAGGCGAACACATTTCAACGGTTTTGTAACCAAGTCCGGCCATCATTTTTAGTGTTCCGGGAAAATCTTTGATCAACTGGTCTTTGATTGTCCAAACCTGAAAACCCAACGGGCTTTTTAACGCTTTGGAGCTTTCTGAAGCAAATACATTCATTGGCAATTGGGTTGCCAGTATTGCGGTTCCCATTCCAAAAGCGCTTTTTTCAAAAAATTGTCTTCTATTCATCATGATTGTGATTTTTGATTGTTATTCGTTATCTTAAAATACATTTGATGGTGTGTCATGCCGAACTTGTTTCGGCATCTCTAATTGGAATGAGATCCCGAAATAGCTGCCAGCCGGCAGGCTGGAATTCGGGGTGACTGGGACTCTACAGAATCAAGTTAATAAAAATGTAACTACATTCAGCATTCAGTCTCCGACTCCTGCCTTCGACCACTACGCGCTCAGGCAGCGGTGCTTCGGACTTCCAACTTCGGACTTCGGTCTCCAGTCCCCTATATTCCCTCCGGATTCCAACCTTTGCGGTAATCTCTTTTCAGATACTTATTGGCTTCGACAAAGTTGGTTATTTTCCGTTCGGAAGGGTTGTATTTCAGCATTCGGCCGGTGCGGAGTGCAACACCATAAAGGTTAACGGCTTCAGTCAAACTCCAGGCCTCGATGAAACTTCCGGGACATTGTTTGGTATCCTTAATCGCATCGATAAATTGCTGAAATCCCGAAATCTTATCTTTTTTAACCGGTTCGGGTTTAGCCATTTCTTTCATTCGCATTTCCGGAATCAAACGGGGTTTGTCGACATGAAATCCTGCGAGAATTTTACCTTTATCGCCTACAAACATCATCCCTTCCGGGTCCAGTTCTTTATTATCTGCATAAAGTTCTTCAGGAACAGGGGGGCGCATACCTCCGTCGTACCAGATTAAATCCACTGCCGGTCTGTTGCCTTTTGCGGGATATTTAAACCTGACCGAACTGGCAAAAGGAAATGAGAAGTCGTTTCTGACCTGGAAAGCAGTTGAATCGCGGATGCCGCAAACATGACTGTAAGTTGGTTCAACGATAGTTGGATTTTCTAAATCGAGCGCCTTAAAAACGGTCCATAAACTGTAATGTCCCATGTCGGCCATGGAGCCTCCGCCGAAATCGTACCACCCTCTGAAAACCATGTTGGTGTAATACGGATGATAGGCACGTTCAGCTTCTGGCCCCAGCCATAAATCCCAATCCATTCCCTTTGGAACTGCTGGTGTATCAGTCGGAAGGGTTGGGTATTGCGGCCAAACCGGACGGTTCGACCAATTGTGAACTTCCTTCAGGGTTCCGATTGCTCCATCATTAATCCATTTCATAACCTGATCCATCGAACCGTTCGAATCCCAGGCAATAAGGTGTGTGGTTGCTTTCGATTTTTTTGCAGTTTCTATAACATTGTACCCTTCTTCAAGCCGGTTTGAAATGGGTTTGTGCGTGGTAACCGAAATGCCTCGCTTCATTGCAGCCAGGGCAATTATTCCATGCAGATGATCAGGAGTCATTACTTTTACAGCGTTCAAATCCTTTTCTTTTTCGAACATTTCGCGGAAATCGGCATAGGCGTTACAACTTCCGAATTTCTGGTCGCTCCTGAATTTGGAATAATAAGTATCCACAATTTCTTTTCCATTATCGAGACCTCCGGGAATGGTATTATCACCACCGGAAGTCCAGGTTGGGCTTTTTAAGGTTTTCCGAATTTCATCCCGAAGTCCTGTCTTGCCCCAGTCATAATAGCCTGTGGCATACTTTTGAGGATCACAAACAGCAATAATCTGTAATTCAGGAATGGATAAAAGTGGCTGTATTTCACGGAGTCCTTGTGTTCCGACGCCGATGTAGGCCAGTGTAATTTTATCGCTGGGAGCCACATATCCGATTCCACCAAGTACGTGTCGCGGAAGAATGGTCATGCCCAGAGCAGTGGTTGTAATTCCGCCAATAAATTTGCGGCGGTTGAGAAGATTTGAATGGATTGTTTTTTCTGAACCTGATTCAGAAATGCCCGGTTGAGCTGATTTTTGTTTCATCATTTCAGTTAGAATTTAGGTTTGTCAATTTTCGAAAATAAGAACCGAAAAGGTACTGAACTTTTCTTATTTTTAGCATCGTTTTAATCAGTTTAATATCTGCTAACCAATAATCAACCAAAATTGTAAATCATGGAAAAAAATTTATCACGCCGGAATTTCCTGCAAAATAGTATAGTTGCCGGAATTGGTCTTTCACTCGTCGATCCTTTTACGGCTTTTTCAGCAGCAAAAAAATCAGAAATGAAATTGGGTTTGGTGACCTATCTTTGGGCCAAAGACTGGGATTTGCCGACTTTAATTGCCAATTGTGAGAAAACCGGCTACCTCGGAGTTGAGCTTCGTTGCGACCATAAACACGGAGTGGAAACCAAACTTTCGGCCAGTGAACGTGCCGATGTGAAAAAACGTTTTGCCGACAGTCCGGTAGACTGTTTGGGTTATGGGGCAAATTTTGAATATCATAGTCATGATCAGGCTGCCCTGAGAAAAAATATCGATCAAACCAAAGAATACATTAAACTCTGCAAAGATATTGGAGCCACTGGTATTAAAGTAAAACCAAACGGAATACCCAATGAAGTGCCAAAAGAAAAGACCATCGCCCAAATTGCTGCTTCTCTGAATGAAGTTGGAAAATTTGCGCAGGATTACGGTCAATTGGTCAGGGTTGAAGTACATGGAAATATTAGTCAGGAAATTCCTAATATGCGCGCTATTTTTGAACAGGTGACCGAGAAGAATGTCAAAATGTGCTGGAACTGTAATGATCAGGATTTATTACCTCCCGGACTGGAACCCAATTTTAATTCAGTGAAAAAATGGTTTGGTGATACGGTTCATGTCCGCGAATTCAATGTGGGTGAATATCCATATCAGCAACTGATGAATTTATTTACCGGCATTAAATATGATGGCTGGATTTTATTGGAGGCCAGAACTGATCCTGCTGATAAAATAGCAGCGATGAACGAACAAATGAGCCTTTTTAATACTATGCTTGCTAAAGCCAAAAAAGGATAATAATCGGGCATTTTAATAAGTAATCAATTAGGAATGAATCGTTCAATCTTGTTTTTTACCCTGTTTTTTATTTTGTCAGTGGCGTTTTCACAGCAGAAATCATTGTTTTTGCAGCCTTCGGCCAACGGACGGTTTATTCAATGGAGTGACGGAAAACCGTTTTTCATGAATGCCTGTACCGCTTTAACCCTGACGCATGCTTATTCTGATCAGGAAGTCAGGGATTATCTCGATAACCGACTGACAGCCAAGTTTAATGCCATTCAGATGAGTGCTGTTTATGCGGAAGTCGTCAATACATTGGTCGATTCAGCCTTTCTTAATCGCGACCTGTTAAAGCCTGTACCTAAATTCTGGGAAAGGGTTGATCGGGTGGTGCAACAAGCTACTGACCGGCGATTGGTTGTGTTGTTGAATCCAATCTGGAAACATTCGCTCAATGAATTCATTCAGGCAAACGGACCTGAAAAATGCCGGGAATATGGAAAGTGGTTTGCCAATAGGTATAAAAATAATCCATACGTTATTTATTTCATTGGAGGAAATTCGCCACCAGAGCCGGTTCGTTTGGAGATGGAAGAAATGGGTAAGGGAATTCAGGAGTTATATGGCGGAAAGGCTCTGATTGCTTATCACAGCGAGACCGATCAGTCGAGTATGGAAGCCTTTCCAAACGCTTCCTGGATAACACTGAACTGGACAACTGCCTACTCAACTGATTTCGGCAAACAGTATCCGTACAGCGAAAACTACGACAACTGGAAAGCTTTCCCGAAAATTCCGGTTCAATTCTGTAAAGGTTATTTTGATTCCGGCAACTCCCAAAATTACGGACAAAATGGAATTTCCGGATCATGGGGCGACCGATTTGTTCTTCGCAGACAAGCCTGGTGGAACTTCCTTTCCGGAGGAACCGGCAATGCGTGGGGGGCTGAAGGTATCTGTTGCAAAAAGCGTCAAGATCAAACCTGGCAAGCCTGTATGATCTATGGCAGTAATAAAGATATGGGCTTTATGAAACTTCTTATTGACAAAATAAAATGGTGGAAATTGCAACCCGACATTGACCACCAATTATTAACCGGAGGGTTTGGAACATATCTGACCGATGATTATGTTGTTTGTTCGGTTTCTGACAACGGATCGCAAGCAGTGATTTATACACCTGTAAAACAATCACTTGAAATTTTATTGCCTGATTATGGACAACACTGCAGGTTGCGCTGGTACGATCCGGCTGATGGAAAATACAGTAAGATTGACATGAGATTTCCAAAAAAGAAGAAAAAATCTGTGGTCATCACCACTCCGGGCCTAAATCATAGCGGAAGTGAAGATTGGGTTTTAATTATTGAAGGTAGTAAGTTGATTGAAGGAGTCAAACTGAAGTGACTAATAACCAGTTTGTGCTGTGTTTTATGAATCACTCATCCCAATTCATCCAGACATTAGTGTGAGCTAAGTCTTACGCTGGCCGACGTCCGGGTGAATCAAGATATTGCCAGTGAAAATATGTAATCAGCAGGAAAGGCTAAATGGCAGCATAACTAACCCTGAAGGAAACAAAACCAATTAAATGATCTTGTAAACAAATTAAATTTGAAAACTGTTTAAATTTAATTTTTAGCAATATTCAAATTTTAATCTGTTTCTGACACATTATGACAATGGGAAATAAAAAGGAATTGTTGCCTGAGCAACGTGAAGAGTTACTCGGGTCATTAAAAGTCCGTTTTGGGAAAAACACGAACCGGCATGAAGGTCTTGAATGGGATAAAGTACAAGTAAAGCTGAATTCATCGGATGGCGGAGAAAAATTATGGTCGCTCTATGAAATGGAAAAAACTGGTGGTGAACCAGATGTTGTTGGTCATGATAGCAAAACTGATGAATACATTTTTTATGATTGTTCAGCCGAAAGTCCCAAAGGTCGTAGAAGTCTCTGTTACGACCGCGAAGCGCTGGAGTCAAGGAAAGAATTTAAACCTGAAAATAGCGCTATTGATATGGCTTCAGCCATGGGTATTGAACTTTTAACCGAAGAGCAATACCGGGAGTTGCAGAAACTTGGAAATTTCGATACGAAAACATCGAGTTGGGTGAAAACACCATCTGAGATTAGAAAACACGGCGGGGCAATCTTTTGTGATCGTCGCTACGACCATGTCTTCGTGTATCACAACGGTGCAGAATCGTATTATGCCGCAAGGGGATTCCGTGGCTCGCTCAGGGTTTGAATTTTGCGCTGACAGCTAAATTTGAATTTGAGAACGGATTGCCCGAGAAAGAACTTGCCGAAAGTTGTGGAAAGTTAGAATAGCCCAAATTTTAATTCTTCGTTAAGGGGAATGGATCCTATGTATAGGGGTGAAAGTCACTTATATCTCCCTTTAGTTGAATTATGATGATTCAGTTATATCGATTTAATAAATGATGGCGTTGATAAGCACCATCATTTATTAAATATACAAGCTCATGCCTCAATCAGCTTGTTTTATCAATTTCAAGCTTATCTTTTCTTTTCCTTGTATAACCTCGGCAAAGTATGTACCGGGCTGATATCCTTTTCCAAGTTGCAATGTACTATTAGCTGCAATATTGGTTTTTACTTCAATTAACCTACCAGCCACATCTGTTACGCTTAATGTAACGGATTGCTGGCTATTACTATGAATAGTAACCGTGAAGTATTGATTCGATGGATTTGGGAATGCCTGAGCACTCAAGCCATTTAACGACTCTGAAGTTTTACCGTCAACTTCCTTTAATACTTGGCGAGATTGATCATGGGGTACACTAACGGTCACTTTCTGTGAGCTTTGATTTCCCTTAGCATCGGTGGCGGTAATAGTAATAGTGTATATTCTTCCTGAACCTTTACCTAACCGATCCGCTCTTAGTAGAAGATGATGGTTGTCCAATATTATCCAGTCAGGACTTTTCCCACTTTGAGGCTCATTACTCGTTACAGATAATGCAACGTGTGCCAGTGAGCAGTTGTCAGTAGCCAAATAATTTATAACAACTGCAACCATTTTATTATTAGCGGGCCATAATGTTGCCGGATTCGCCGAAATCTGTGTAATTACCGGAGAAGTTGTATCAGCAACTTTGATTATTTGGGTCGTTGTTACACTGTTGTTGCAGGCGTCTTTTATTGTGTACGTCCGTGTAACAACAAGCGGATTAGATCCAAAATAGGAATCCTTACTGGTAACTTTCAGAGACGATTTTATTGTACATGCATCATTGATTTTAATTCCTCCGGCAAGAGCTTCCAGTGCAGCTACACTTGTAACTGCAGGGGGAATTGATTCTGCCCCACAACCCTCGATTAATGTAGAGCTTAAGTTTCCTGTGATTACAGGAGGAGTGTTATCTGCCACCTTAATAACCTGAATAATATTTGTACTATTACTACTCGCATCCATCACCTTATAAGTGCGGGTTACCACTATCGGGCAAGTTCCCGTGGAGACATCGCTGCTGGTGACCACTATAGCTGATTTGACCGTACAGGCGTCGTTAATTTTGATTCCTCCAGCAAGAGCTTCTAAACCAGCTACGCTTGTAACCGCAGCAGGTGCTGCTCCTGCTCCACAGCCCTCAACCGTGATGGTACTTAACGTTCCTGTGACTAACGGTGGTTGTTTATCCAGCACTGTAACTGTAAAACTACATTTGGCAGTATTGCCCTGTGAATCGGTTACTAAAAAGGTATTTGTAGTAAGTCCAACAGGAAATACTTTTCCACTTGCCAAACCTTCTGTTTGTTTGGTTACAGGATTTGGGCAGTTATCAATTCCAACGGGGGTCAAATAAGTTACAACTGCTCCACAGATTCCTTTATCGTTTTCAACCACTATGTTTCCTGGACAAACAATCACTGGCAGCTTATCAGTAATTATATCTTCCGAAAGATTGCTAAAATCGTCGATGGTGGTATAACCCGGATCGCCTCCCGGTCCGGCATAGAGACAATCTCCGGGAATCGTACTCCATGTAAGATTAAACGGTGTTCCATTGATATTTGGAGTGAGCTTAAAATGAAGTGTAAATAGAATTTCATTATCAGAAAGTGTTACAGGATTCCCAAAATATTCCAGGCTAAATATCCCGGCGTTCAATTCGTGAACTGTACCTATAAGTTTATCATTAATATCGACTTCAGAATATATAAGTCCATCAACATTGAAGTTTAGTTTTAATGAAATTGCACCTATTACAGAGAATCCGGATACTTTTACAGGAACTTCCCATGTATCGCAGTTTGTAGACACCGGAGGATTTATTGTTGTTATTGGCTTAACAGTTGAAGAACAAGCAACTAATAACTGATATCTTGTAGGATTTGCTTTGTTTTCATAGATTTCGTAGTTGCCGGTAAATCCACTTCCACTTAACAAGGGATAAAGGCCACAAAAATGTGTCAGTGATGAATTGTGATGAATTTCCAAATCGCCACCGATTGAAGTTAGATTATTGAGCCCTTCAAGGCTGGTAATGGTGGCATTGTAGGATATATCCAACCATGCACCAACAGATATAAGATTTTTCAACCCATCAACATCCGCTAGTGATTGATTGGCCGAAATTTGTAATCCTCCAGCAACTGAAGTGATCTTTTCAAAGCCATCAATATTATTCAGTGCTACATTCCCCGCAATGCTTAGTCCGCCATTGAACGAATTGAGATTTCGAAGACCATCCACATTAGTCAGTACAATATCATTCCAAATATTTATTCCACCACCTATAAAGGTAAGATTTTCAAATCCATCCAGGTTGGTTAAGAAATCATTCTTTTTGATATTTAGTGAACCGCCTACATAAGTAAGGCTTGATAAGGGAGTGAGATTAGTAATGTTAGAGCTATAAGTTTCATTTCCTCCAATAGTTAAACTCCCTGTAATTTCTGTGTAGTGAAATTCATTAACCTCTGCCTGAGTGAAAAGAGTTAAATCACCGTTGTAAATCGTAGTGCATGGACCCCCATCAATTATTTGCAGTTTGGTAGCATCAAAACCGTTATTATCTACATCGAATGCGCCTATTAATCCATTATTGCTTAATAGTTTATGAAGGCCACAAAAGTCATACAGGTCATTCAGCGCAAGATTAGTATTAACATGTAAATCCCCTGGAAAATTAACATATCCCACTGAGGTTAGATTTTTAAGACCATTAAGGTTGGTTAGTACATCGTTGTCTTGAACTATTAAATGTCTTCCTACAATTGTCAGATTCTGTAGACTATCCAAATTGTTCAGGGCATCATTGTTATAGATTTCCAAATTGCCATAGCGATAATAAAATCCACCGTTTGTTCCAACTGAATTCAGATTTTTAAGTCCATGCAGGTTGGTAAGCATATCGTTGTTACTAATAACTAGATTTCCTCCCACGGTTGTTAGATTCTGAAGGCCACTAACATTGCCTAAAACACGATTTCCACTGATATTTAAACTTCTACCAAAATCATCTCTATCACCATTTTTACCTACTTCATTCAGACTAAGAAATCCGCCGAGGTTAGGTAGTGAATCATTTCCGGAAATTGTCAAATAGATTGCAACAGAAGTAAGCTTATTAAATCCATCCAGAAAATTCAGTACTTTATTATTACTTATATTTATTCCGCCTCTAACAGAATTGAGTTCTAGAAATCCATCTATATGGTCCAGTGAATTATTTTGACAGATCGACAAATCTCCACCAACATATTCAAGTTGATTAAAACCATTGATGTTGGTCATAGATGTATTTCCTGAAATATTAAGACCCCGTCGTTCTAGCACAATATCCTCATGTTCTGCTCTGATTTCATATCCATTCACCGTAACAAGATTCGGAAATCCATCAATATTAACAAGTGAAGCATTGTTTATTATTGATATCCATTCCCCTACCGAAGTAAGATATTGTAATCCATTCAGGTTAGTCATTGAGCCATTACCTATAATTTCAATATAGCCGCCCACAGATGTAATTTTTTCAAGCCCATCAAGGTTTAATAGTGCAGTGTTGTTCTCTATTTGCAAAGATCGATGAATCTCATTTTCAAGCCAGAATCCATCCTCTATATTACGATCAGATCCAAGAGAATTAAGATTTTGAAGTCCCCCCAGGGTGGTCAGCAAAGCATTATCGCGAATTACGAGACCCCCTGCAATAGTTGTAAGATGTTGAAGTCCATCCAGACTTGTCAGTGAATTATTCCCACAGATTTGCATGGAGTAAGAATAATACTCAGAAACATGTTTCCCCACGTAAACAAGGCTTGATAACTTCGTAAGGTCAGTTATATCTGCTCCGCTAATGGTTAACATGCCTGTAACTTCGGTGTAGTGAAATTCATTAACCTCAGCCTGTGAAGAAAGCGTTAGATCGCCATCATAAATCCCATTATAGGAGCCCCCATCAATTATTTCTTGTTGTGTAAGATTTACAGCATTACCATAGACTTCGAGTTTGTCGATAGCTATCTGTGCGTTTGTTATTCCAAAGAACAATAAGCAGAATGCAACTGATAGAATATTACTTACTTTTGTTTTGTAGATATTTTTCATGATTCTGGGTATTTTTTGAGTGTGTTGTAAGTAAATTATGTACATATTCATTTCGAATATTCATCTTTGGAGAGTGTGGATGTTCTGGAAAAAAACTGAAGGTCAAACTTCACGATTTCTTCAAATTGAATATCCTCAATTGAAGCAGAGATACCGGAGTTGCCATTTCTAAGCAGTTGGCTTTAAAGTCTGAAGTAGGTGAAAGATAACCGATGAGAAGTTTCAAGAGTATCTTGAGCATCATCGGGAATAGACCAATAAAACAAAGAGAGCACTTAATATTTTGATAAAAGAGAAAAAAATATTATCGTTTGTTTTTGATCTATGGGTTTCTATTCCATATTGGTAAAGTATCAGGCTATCAAGTTCCTTTTTTTCTCTAGTAGGAGGCATTATGCCTTGCTGCAATTTTTCTATCACCAGTTTAGTTACCTATTCGGTATCACTTCTCCTGGCAAATCTTTTTATTCCAGGCATTCCTGGAATATCAGGCTGATGAATCAGCAGGTTCCTTATTACAAATATTTCATAACCATATAGGTTACCATCGGATGAGATGATATGATAAGTTGTATCTCTACTCACTAAATGTATGGCTTTGAATATTGAGAATTGTGTTGAATGGGCATAAATAGCCAAGGCGAGAGCTATGAAAAAAATAACTAGCAAGTATATTTTTTGCATGGTAGTTGATTTTAGAATAAAATAACTTATTCTAACTGTAAATTAATGCTTTATACGTTGCAATGATGACGATAGTTTAAAAATATGTCCGGAAGTTAAAATATAAATCCAGTACTTAAAAATTTGTGTTTATGGAAAATATCTCTCGGTCGCTGATGTTCTTATTTCAATTAAGTTTGCAGTGATAAATAAAGTTAAACCCGGGAATGTTTCCATCATGTTTCCACTTTTGAAGTTATTGTGGAGGTAAATATTCGTAACTAGCTGATAGTAAATAAAAAAGAGAGCTATTTCTAACTCTCTTCAGTGCCCAGAACAAGACTCGAACTTGCACACCCTTACGAGCACTAGTCCCTGAAACTAGCGTGTCTACCGATTTCACCATCTGGGCATTTGCTTTTCGTTTAAAGCGCAGCAAATATAGAAATTTTTAGTTTTGACTGGAGGATTTTCGATATTTATATTCAAAAAAAATCAATTGTATTTAAATAAAGCAATTTAGCTAAACCTCTTCGGATATCATCCTTACCTCATCGGCCGTTCATCGGTAATAATCAGGCTTTGGTCGTTTTATTTTATTTTTATTTCCTCAAAATCCGGATATTTCATCGATTAAAACAGGAAGCGATGCTGAAACATTTTACTGATCATTATGCCGAAATTTGGGAAACTTTTTCGGCCAATTTACCTGAATTCTCAAAATCATACACAACTTCTGAAAAACTTCAGAAAGAAATTGCCCTCGACCAGTTCCTAAATTCGATTAAATCATTTAGGAAGAGGAGCATGAAACAAAGAATGTTGACAGAAAACGATCAGGATAAATTCTTTAGTAATACCAGGCAATTTTTAAGCGAAGGCATGGATTTTACCACAGAACAACTGGAAATGATGTTTTCGGACGAAATGATTCATGTAACGCGGTCATTTGTTCGGCAGGCTCACGAGTTCGATCCTAAGTTGTCTTTCTCCGATATTTTTCAGGCTTGCCGTAATGCATGGATCATGAATGGATTACAGCTTATTATGGGTGTTCCTGTGCAATTGACACCTTCTATTTTTGCTTACAGTATGTTGTATCCGTATACTGACAACATGATCGATGATCCATTGATTTCAACCATTGAAAAGATGATATTTAGCAATCGTTTTCGTGAGAGGCTTGCAGGTGATCATCTTAAACCTGCCAATAAAACTGAACATGCTGTTTTTCATTTGGTTGGAATGATTGAATCAGAATATCCCAGATTTGATTTTCCTGAAGTTTATGAAAGTTTGCTCGGTATACATGAAGCCCAAACCAACAGTATGAGGCTGGTTCAACAGAATTCCGCGCTGCCCGAAAATGAAACATTGAAAATTTGTATTGCCAAAGGTGGTGCATCGGTTTTGGCCGACGGTTTTCTGGTCGCCGGAAAGCTTACAGAAGCACAGCGTTTCTTTTTATTCGGATACGGAGCATATCTGCAATTACTCGATGATATTCAGGATGTGGATGAAGATTATCAGGCCGGATTAATGACTGTTTTCTCTAAATCAGTATTTCAAACTCCACTAGATGAAAAGCTGAACAAAACGTATTGGTTTGGAGAAGAGGTAATGAAAAGCCTTGAACAGTTTGACGGACAACAGCTCGATTTATTTCAATCGCTGATGCGAAGAAGCATGGATTTGTTTATAGCCGAGGCTATTGCTCAAAATCCACAGGCATACAGTCCCAAATACGTTTCGATATTTGAAGATTTTTCCCCTTTTCATTTTTCGTATATCCGTAAGCGAAAAGAGCAGTTTGTTCCATACAATGGTTTTTTGCTTACAGCCATTGAAGAAATTGCTTTTTCTGAAACTGCGATTCTAATTTGAAAAAATAGAATATTGCTGGTAAGTGTTATACCTTTACTTAACGTCTAATAACAGTTCAGATGTGGTTCAATGGTCTGATGCAATAATTAACCACGGTTATTAGTTGAATAGAAAATAACAACCAACAAAATCTAATCGAATGAAAAAACTATTCCTGAATTTTCCGCTTGGATTATTCGTGTTACTGCTTTTTACTCAATGTAATTTAAAACAAGAAAAATCCCGTTTCGCAACATTTGTTTCAAATCATGAAAATGCCCGCTCAATCCTGAATTTTGGAAAAGACTGGAAATTTTACCTTGGTGAAGCCATTGGCGCTGAAGCTTCCGGTTTTGACGATTCGTCGTGGCGAAAACTAAATTTGCCGCACGACTGGAGTGTTGAAGGTGAATTTAGTGACAAAAATCCGGCAACTCCCGGTGGTGGTGCATTACCCGGAGGAATTGGCTGGTACCGCAAATCGTTTGATGTTGCCGCTGAAGATTTGCAACGTTCAGTGTTTATCGATTTTGACGGTGTTTATCAGAACAGTGAGGTTTGGATTAATGGACATTCGCTCGGGAAACGGTTTTACGGATACAGTTCGTTCAGATATGAAATGACTTCTTATCTGGTAGCAGGTACAAATCAGATTGCCGTTAAGGTTGATAATTCTACTCAACCCAATTCTCGCTGGTATTCCGGTTCGGGAATTTACCGCAATGTTTGGCTGGTAACTACCGGAAAAACTCATATCGACCATTGGGGTACTTTTGTTACCACTCCAAAAATAACCGATGCAATGGCAAAGGTTAAAATCGAAACCAAAATAATGAACAACCTGTCTGAAGATCAGGAGCTTTTTCTGGAAACAGTCATTCTTGATCCTTCAGGAAAAGAAGTTGCCTCCGGAAAAATGAAAACCGATGGCATAAAGGATTCGATTGTAAACAGCAGCTTTGATTTTGATGTTCCTAATCCGGTTTTATGGAACCTCGATATGCCCCAATTATACTCGGCGGTTTCAATAGTTTATGTTGATGGTAAACTGGTAGACAATTACACCACCGTTTTTGGTATCCGTAGTTTTGAATTTGACGCTGATAAAGGATTTTTCCTGAATGGAAAATACATTAAAATAAACGGAGTCTGCAATCACCATGATTTAGGCTGTCTGGGAGCTGCCATCAACAAGCGGGCTCTTGAACGTCAGATCGAGATTCTGAAAGGAATGGGCTGCAATGCCATTCGCACTTCGCACAATCCACCGGCTCCTGAATTGCTCGACCTTGCCGACCAGATGGGAATGATTATCATGGACGAAGCCTTTGACATGTGGAAAAAACCTAAAAATAAATTTGATTACAGTACCGTCTGGGACGAGATGCATAAAAAGGATATTCAGGATTTGATCCGTCGCGACCGGAATCACCCCAGTGTAATAATCTGGAGCATCGGAAACGAAATTCTGGAACAATGGGACAGTACCGGAATCACAATAGGCAAAGAACTGGCCGGTTATGTGCTTGAATTGGATAACACACGCCCGATTACTTCTGCCTGCAACGACCCAAAACCTTACAATAACATTATTCGTTCCGGAGCGCTTGATCTGATCGGTTACAATTACCATCAAAATACATTTCCTGATTTTCCAAAAGATTTTCCGGGTAAAAAATTTATTGGCACTGAAACTGTTTCGGCGCTGATGACCCGTGGCGTTTATGACATGCCTTCCGAAGAAATCAGGCGTTGGCCTGCAAATAAAGACTGGAAAGGAAAAATGCCCAATGCTGACAATACCTGCTCTTCATACGATAATGTTTCGGCGCCCTGGGGATCGACTCACGAAGAAACCTGGAAAGTGATCAAAAAACACGACTTTTTATCGGGTCAGTTCATCTGGACCGGGTTTGATTACCTGGGCGAACCAACTCCATACGGGTGGCCATCGCGAAGCTCATACTTCGGAGTTATTGATTTGGCGGGATTCCCCAAAGACGTTTATTACATGTACCAGAGTGAATGGACTAAAAAAGACGTGTTACACATCTTTCCGCATTGGAACTGGGAAAAGGGACAAGTTGTTGATATTTGGGCATACAGCAACGCTGAAGAAGTTGAATTATTCCTGAACGACCAGTCATTGGGGGTAAAGAAAAAAGGTGAAGATGATTTGCATCTGATGTGGCAAGTTCCGTTTACTCCCGGAACCTTGAAAGCCATTTCACGAACCGGTGGAAAAGATATTTTAGTTCAGGAAGTAAAAACTGCAGGAACACCTGCTAAATTAATCGTTACCGCTGATCGTTCTTCCATTAATGCCGACGGAATAGATCTTTCGTTTGTGACGGTTGATGTGGTTGATGCAAACGGAGTAATTGTACCGAATGCGGATAACCGGATTAAATTTCAGATTGAAGGCTCAGGAACAATTGTTGGAGTTGACAATGGCGATCCGGTAAGTCACGAATCATTCAAAGCGCCTCAGCGAAAAGCCTTCCACGGAAAATGCCTGGTTGTGGTGCAGTCTGGTGAAACAGCCGGCATTGTAAAGCTGACAGCCAGTTCGGAAGGATTGCCTGAAACTGCTGTTGAAATAACGACCAAATAAGAAGCCCTCTAATCCCTCAAAATGGGGGACTTCACGTCCTGCAAGTTCACTCGGATTGTTCATTGAAATAAATCCATTATAGTTTTCATTACCCAAACACCCTTCCCCATTTTGGGGAAGGGCTGGGATGGGGCTTTTTTTTATTTAAAGTGTTTGAAAGACAATTATTTTTTTGTTTTTTTGATCTCCATACCATTAAACTAATTAATAAACTATAAAATTACTTGAAATGAAGAAGTTAACCTTAATGCTGATTATTTTGCTTGCAGCTTTTGCTTCAAGGGCACAACTCAATATTCTCGAAATTGATGTTGCTGGTGGAAAAACTCAAATCAACAAAAACATTTATGGACAGTTTGCAGAACATCTGGGACGTTGCATTTACGACGGAATCTGGGTAGGGAAAAATTCTCCAATACCCAACGTTAACGGTTACCGGAAAGATTTACTGGAAGCTCTTCAGGCATTAAAAGTACCTGTTCTTCGCTGGCCCGGGGGTTGTTTTGCTGATACTTACCATTGGAAAAACGGAATCGGGCCATTAGCCGACCGTCCTAAAATTAAAAATGTGTTTTGGGGAGGAACGGTTGAAGACAACAGTTTTGGAACCAACGAATTCCTCAACCTTTGCGAATTGCTGGGTTGTGATCCATACATTTCAGCTAATGTCGGTTCTGGAACCGTTGGCGAAATGGTTGATTGGATTGAATACATGACTTCGGACGATGATGTGCCTATGGCAAACCTTCGCCGGAAAAATGGACGTGAGAAATCATGGAATGTAAAATTTATCGGAATCGGCAACGAGAGCTGGGGATGCGGTGGTGACATGACTCCTGAGTTTTATGCTGATTTGATGAGGCAATATTCGAACTACGCAAAAATGTATGGTGGCGATAAATTTCAGCGTATTGGCTGCGGCTCAAACGGGAACGACCTGAACTGGACCAAAGTATTGATGGAAAAAGGCCGGAACAATATGGATGGCTTATCGTTACATTACTATACCATTGCAGGTGAAGGCTGGAACAATAAATCGGCTGCAACTGGCTTTGGCGAAGATCTTTATTTTTCAGGATTGAAAAAGGGATTGTATATGGATGAACTGGTAAGCAATCATTCAGCTATCATGGATAAATACGATAAAGACAAACGGGTTGATTTGCTGGTAGACGAATGGGGAATCTGGACAGATGTTGAACCCGGAACAAATCCCGGACACCTTTTTCAGCAAAATTCGATACGCGATGCCCTGATTGCGTCAAGTACGCTTGATATTCTGAACAAACACAGCGACCGCGTTAAGATGGCCAACATTGCTCAAATTGTCAATGTTTTGCAGGCAATGATTTTAACCCAGGGAAACAAAATGGTTCTGACTCCAACTTACCATGTTTTTAAAATGTACAATGTGCACCAGGATGCAACTTTGCTTCCGTCAAACCTGCTTTGCGAAAAATACGTGTTCAAAAACGATCAGATTCCGGCAATCAGTAGTTCTTCTTCGGTCGATAAAAATGGCAAAATCCATGTGACTTTAAGTAATCTGAATCCAACAAAAGAAATCAAATTGGAGATCAATCTTACAGGTAAAGGGTTCACCAAAATTAATTCAGGAACAATATTGACTGCCACAGAGGTGAATTCAGTCAATACGTTCGAAAAGCCTGAAACAGTTGCTCCAACAACCTTTAAAAATGCAAAGAAACTTACAGATAATAAGTTTGAAGTGAGTATTCCCGGCAAATCGCTGGTGGTTTTAGAACTGGAATAAGATCTCATTTTCCGTTGGCTGAAGCGAACGGAAAAGGCAATAATTTTCAATAAAAAATGGCCGGGTTGTGGAAACAGTCCGGCCATTTTTGTGATCAGTAGAGATTCCATCTTTCAAAAAAGTGATAGAATCCTTTTTCTTTTCAGGTTTAACATCCTTTTTAATTTAAGATAATTCTTCCAACTCTCGCTAAAAGCCTTAATTTTGATACGGATAATCAAAAAATGTATTCTATGAGTTCTGAAAAAATGATTATTGGGTTTTTGGGTTCAGGAGGAATAGCCCGATCCCATGCTTTCGCATTAAACTCTCTAAAATATTTCTATACGGATGTTCCTGAAATTGAATTAGAGGCAGTTTGTTCGGCCAGAAAAGAAAGTCGCGATGCTTTTGCAGGTAAATTCGGATTCAAAAAATCACTTTCTCTGGAGGAGTTTAAATCCAATCCAAATATCAATGCTGTCCTGATTTTAGGACCAAATAATGTACATTTTGAACATTTGAAACTGGCACTCGAAATGCCTTCTGTTACTCATATATACCTGGAAAAACCTGTCTGTTCATCGCTGAATGAAGAATTACGGATGGCAGAATTAGCCGGTACATCCGGGAAACGAATTCAGGTGGGATTTCAATATTTGCAGACTGCCTCGGTTCGTGAAGCCCTTGCTTTCTGGCATTCCGGAAAACTTGGAAAACCAATCCATTTTGATCTTAAATATTACCATGGTGATTATTTGCAGCAGTCGTACCGCGAAAAACGGGTAACCCGTTTAACTCCGGCACCCGATGGTGGTGCAATGGCTGACCTGGGTTCGCATGGAATAAGCCTGTTGATGGCTTTTCTGGGTGAAAACCTTCAAATTACAAGTGCCTTTCAGGCCGGAAACTTTAGTGATGTTCCAGCTGATTCTGATCTATTTAGTTCAATTTCTTTAATTAATCCAGAAAATAAAGCTGCCGGAACTATGTCGGCAAGCCGCATCAGCTCCGGCTCAGGGGATTTAGTATCACTCGAAATTTATAGTGAAAAAGGAATGCTGCGCTATTCATCACAGTCGGTCGATTATTTCGAATATTACCTGGAAGAAACAGGAGAATGGACCCGGCAGGTTGTTGGCAGCAATTACGCTCCAATCACCAGTTTCCCGTCTGGCCATGTTCCTCCCGGATGGTTGCGTTCCATGATTCATGCGCATTATCTATTTCTTACGGGCAATGATCCAAAATCTTTTTTTCCTGACTTGGAACATGGACTCGTAGTACAGCGTTTAGTGAGGGAAACTGCCGACTTTTTAAATGATTACCGGAAATTAATTCAAAAATATGAAACGAAGTAGCGGAATTTTACTGCATATTAGCTCGCTTCCCGGCGACGAAGGTATTGGAAGTCTGGGCAAAGATGCTTTCCAGTTTGTCGATTTTCTGGCTCTGACGAAACAAAAAATCTGGCAGATTCTGCCGCTTGGTCCGGTAGGTTACGGTAATTCCCCCTACCAGTGTTATTCAGCTTTTGCCGGAAATCCCATGTTCATTGATGTACAGAAACTGGTGGATGACCGACTTCTTTCGAAGCTTTCAGTAACAGAACACCACTTTAAATCCAAAAGGGTAGAATTCGAAAAGGTTGAGGAGTGGAAAATGGTTCTTTTTCGGGAAGCTTTTTCCGGCTTCAGGAAACATTTTGAACGATACAAGGACGAATATTACACCTTTATGAGTCATAATTCCTGGTGGCTCGACGATTATGCCTTGTTTCGGTCATTGAAATCGAAACATCATGAAACAGTTTGGAATACCTGGGAGAAAAACCTGGTCATTCGCGACAGGCACACCATTCAGGAGGCATTTAAAGAGTTGCATTCCGAAATCGATTTTCATCGCTTCCTTCAATTTATATTTTTCAGGCAGTGGTATAAGTTGAAGGCCTATGCCAATAAAAAGGGCATCCGGATTATTGGGGATATTCCGCTCTATGTTTCATACGATAGTGTTGATGTTTGGGCTAATCAGGATATTTTTCTGCTCGACAAAAATTCGAAACCAACGCAGGTTGGCGGAGTTCCACCCGATTATTTCAGTGAAACAGGTCAATTGTGGGGAAATCCGGTGTTCGATTGGGAACGTGTTGCCGAGCGCGATTTCGATTGGTGGCTGGCGCGTATTCATTTCAACCTCAGGATGTTTGACCAGGTAAGGGTCGATCATTTTCGCGGACTTGAATCGTTCTGGGCTGTACCTATTGAAGAGGAAACGGCCATAATAGGGGAGTGGCTTCCTGCAAAAGGTTATGAATTGTTTAGGAAGTTGAAAGAGGAAATGGGAAATCTGGAGGTGATTGCTGAAGATTTAGGTGTTATAACTCCTGAAGTTGAGAAACTGCGCGATGATTTTGGGTTGCCAGGTATGAAAATCCTTCAATTCGCCTTCAGTGACGATGCCACCAACGAAAACTTGCCACATAACTATACGTCCAATTTTCTGGTTTATACTGGCACCCACGACAATGATACTTCATTGGGGTGGTTTAACTCGATTGATAAAAAAGAAAGGAAATTCTTACATAAATACATCGCTGGTAGAGGAAAACAGTTTGTAGAGAATTTCATTGAACAGGCATGGTCTTCGGTTGCACATACCGCCATAATTCCGATGCAGGATTTTCTTGGACTGGATACTGATGCCCGCATGAATACTCCGGGAGTTGCTGCCGGAAACTGGGACTGGCGCTTTACCTGGCCCCAGATCCGGCTAAATCACAGGGTGTTTCTGAAGAAGATTACGGAGAAATATAATCGGTAAGTAAGTTCCAAATTTCAGGTTCCAAATTTCAAGTACACTTGGACCTTGGAATTTGAAGCCTGGAACTATTTTATGAATTTCCAAACAGCATCCATAAACAGTTGTGGCTGTTCGGCATGCAGCCAGTGCCCGGCATCGGGTATTTCTACAATCTGTGCTTCAGGATAAATACGACGGATAGAAGTATAATCTTCGGGAAGGATATAATTGGATTGTGAACCTTTGACAAACAGAACCGGGTAATTATAAATAGGCAGGCGGTCGTCAAAATAACGGGCATTTATCCCTTTGATAATTTCATCCAGGTTGTCGTATAATACCGGAACATTTAAGCGCCAGTCGAGCCGATGGTTCTCCTTATTCCGATGAACATTTTTCAGGAGGAAATGGACAATTTGATTGCTGTCAATTCGTTCGTTCAGTAAATCTTCAACCTGTTTTCTCGATTCAATCCGGCTAAAATCGATTTCGAGCATGGCCCGTAAAATGTTGGTATGCAAGTAATATTGACTTTCCTCATTCAGCAAAAAATAGTCCTTTGGGGCAATATCAACCACAATCAGTTTTTCAGTTCTTTCAGGATAGTCGGCGGCAAAGCACATGGCTGTTTTTCCCCCCATGCTGTGCCCCATAACGATGGCTTTTTCAATCTTATGCTCATCAAAGAATTCAGCCAGATCGTTTTTCATAGCCTCGTAGCTGTGTTCTTCCGAATTGGGCGACCGTCCATGATTTCGTTGGTCGATCAGGTAAACGTGATATTCAGCAGAGAGCTTTTTGGCCACAGTAAGCCAGTTATCTGACGATCCGTAAAGTCCGTGTATGATGACAATGGGAAATCCTTCGCCCTCTTCTCTGAAAAAAAGTTTCATTTAAGTATTTATTGCAGACAAGACAGATAATCCTGAATGGTATTTCTTAATCCCATGTAAAGAGCATCAGCAATTAAGGCATGGCCGATAGAAACTTCGTCGAGAAAAGGCACATGATCGTTGAAAAAACGAAGGTTTTTCAGGCTCAAATCATGACCCGCATTAATTCCCAATCCCAGCTCGTGAGCACGTTTGGCAGCTTCTTTAAATGGCGTAACTGCACCGACTGGATTAACCGGATACATTTTGGCAAAAGGCTCGGTATATAATTCAATCCGGTCAGTACCGGTTTCCTTAGCACCTTCAGTCATTCTCAGGTCAGGATCTACAAAAATTGAAGTCCGGATACCTGAAGCTTTAAACCGGGCTATAACCTCTTTCAGGAAAGATTGGTTTACAATAGTATCCCAACCGTGATCAGAGGTAAGCTGGTCGTGGGTATCGGGAACCAAAGTGACCTGGTGGGCCTTAACATCAATGACCATCTGGATGAAATCTTCGCCTGGATAGCCTTCAATGTTAAATTCTGTGGTGATATATGGTCTTATTTCAAATACATCCTGACGCCGGATATGCCTTTCATCGGGCCTTGGATGAACCGTAATTCCCTGGGCACCAAAATTCTGGCAGTTAATTGCGGCTTCCAGTACACTTGGCGTATTTCCCCCACGCGAATTTCGTAATGTTGCTATTTTGTTTATATTTACGCTAAGTCTGGTCATGATCTCATTTTTTACTGGCGCAATTTACGATTAAGATTTGATTCAGGATATACAGAAAACTTAAAAAAATGATCGCTCAAAACCTTCTTTCTGATGTTGTTTTTCCGTTACGGCTTACTGATACAGGTCAGAAAGCCTTGAACTGGATGGAAATTTTCAGGATTTCGCATCTGCCGGTGGTCGAGGGGAAACAATTGATTGGGTTGATATCAGACAAAATTATTTATGATCTGAATATCATTGAACAACCTGTTGGCGATTATTCCGATTATTTGCTCTCACCGCATGTTTATTCGAATCAGCATATTTACGAGGTTTTTTCAGCAATTTCAGTATTAAAACTAAGTGCAGTTCCGGTACTCGACCTGCATCAGGAATATTGCGGAGTCATCACTGTTTTTGATTTGTCGCAGAAATTTGCTGACTTGGTTGCTGTTTGCGAACCGGGTGGAGTTATTGAATTGGAGTTAAATGCCATTGACTATTCGCTCTCTCAAATCGCTCAGATTGTTGAGGGCAACGATGCAAGAATCCTTAGTTTTTATATTACCCGGGTACCGGAATCGAACCAGATGACGGTAACTTTGAAGATCAATGTGGTTGATTTGTCTGCCATTATTCAGACCTTTGTAAGGTATGATTATAACATTAAGGCGGCCTACATGGACGAATCGAGGATTCAGAATTTGTACGATGATCGTTACGATCAGTTAATGAGGTATTTGAATACCTAATTTTTTATTTCATGAAGATAGCACTTTACGGACTCTCTGTTAATTCCGATTTTATCGATGAATTATTAAGGTTGTTTGATCTTTTTAATGAAAAATCGGTGGAATGTTTTGTTTATCGTCCTTTCCTCGAATACCTTCATCAAGAATACGGGATTAAGCCGGATGTATCAGGTGAATTTGAAATTGGTGATGATTTGCCTGAAGATGTATCTTTTCTTTTGAGTTTGGGAGGCGACGGCACTTTTTTAAAATCTTTCATGGTCGCAAAAAACAAATCCATTCCGATGGTCGGCATCAATTCAGGAAGACTTGGTTTTTTGTCAGACATCTCGCGCGATGAAATTGAAAAAGCCTTAAATAGTATTTTGGAAGGGGACTTCTTCATTGACGAGCGAACTGTTTTGGAACTTGAAACAGTGAAAAACGGTGAATCCAAAATTTTTTATGCCTTGAATGAAATTACAGTCACCCGACTCGATTCAGCTTCGATGATAAATATTCATGCTTTTGTAAATGGTGAGTTCCTGAATACCTATTGGGCCGATGGATTGATTATTGCAACTCCCACGGGATCAACGGCCTATTCACTAAGTGCCGGTGGCCCGATACTGAGTCCCGATTCAGAGAATTTTGTTATTAGTCCGATTGCTCCCCACAATCTGACGGTGAGGCCAATTGTGGTTCCCGATCACCATTCAATTACACTTCAGGTTGAAGGTCGTGGACTTCATTTTCTAACATCAATTGATTCCAAATCTGAAGCGATTTACTTCACTGAAATTTTAAAAATAAAAAAGGCATCTTTTAAAGTCAAGACTATCAGACTTAAAGACCACACCTTCTTTTCCACCCTCCGAAATAAACTCATGTGGGGAGCCGATAAACGAAACTAAATTCTGCGGTAGCTTAACAATTTTTAACCTCTATTTGGGTTTTATAATATGCATCAGGCATGGATATATCAGAATTGTATTACTTTTGTAACCCTTGAAAGGTGTTATGTTCAGAGTGTAAATGATAGTGCCTGAATGTTTTAACGAGTAAAAACCCTTTCAAAAACGTATTTCGATGAAGCGATTTCTGGTTTTATTTATGGTTGCTTTTTTAGCTGTTGAAGCGCTTGGACAACAAAGCGTTGACATAGGTATTTTAGGAGGAGCAGGCACTTACTTTGGAGATATGACAAAAATTGAAATGAACAAATCTATTAATCCTGCCTACGGTGGTTTTCTCCGGTTTAATTTCAATCCAAGATATGCTCTGAGGTTCAATGTAGTAAACAGCAGTATTGGCGCCCAGGGTGAGTTTGAATCCCACCCCTGGAACTTTGACAAGAATGTGATGGATATTTCGCTGCACTTCGAATTCAATTATCTGAAATACATTGTAGGCGACAAAGAAACTCCATGGTCAACTTATCTCTTTGGAGGCGTTGGTATGCAAACGTATAGTTACGAGATGGATCATGATAAATTAAGTCCACTCGTTGATCCAAGCTATTTTGCGAATGCAGATTATTCCGGATCAGTAATTTCACCAACAATTCCTTTCGGATTAGGTTTTAAATTCAACCTGAGTAAGCGATGGGGAATTGCACTTGAAGGAGGCTTGCGTAAATCATTTTCTGATAAACTGGATAATCTGGACGATCCTCTTAGTTATATAGATAGTCAGGGAGTACAGGTCAGATATGCCGACCAGTTTCATAACAACGACTGGACTTCTTATACAACTATTCACCTGGTGTACAAAGCAATATACGGCAACCGAAACTGGATGCTTAAAACCCGCAGGAATAACATCCTTGACTGGGGAATTTGGAATAAAGACAGAAAAGAATAACGATTAGAAATGTTATATAAAGACAAACTCATCAAAGATAAAATACCAAAGCATGTGGCCATCATTATGGATGGAAACGGCCGATGGGCAGCCCAATTTGGAAATGAACGGACTTTTGGACATGAGCATGGTGTCGAAGCTGTTCGTTCGGTAGTGGAAGGTGCTGGTGAAATTGGTGTTGAATTTTTAACTCTTTATGCTTTTTCTACTGAAAACTGGTCACGGCCTAAGCTCGAAGTAGATGCATTGATGGGACTTTTGGTACAGTCAATCTCAGACGAAACTGACGAATTGTTGAAAAGTAATGTCCGACTTCGTGTAATTGGAGATGTATTAAGCCTGCCAAAGAATGTTCAGGAAAAGCTGGAATGGTCAATTGCTAAATTGAATAACTGCACCGGATTAACACTGGTACTTGCCTTAAGCTATAGCTCGAAATGGGAAATTGTTGAGGCCGTAAAACATATTGCAGAAGAGGTTAAAAATGGGAAACTGGAACTTTCAGATATCGATTATGATCTGATGAACGGATACCTGAATACTTCGAATATGCCCGATCCTGAATTACTTATCCGAACTAGCGGTGAATGCAGAATCAGTAATTTTTTATTGTGGCAGATTGCCTACAGCGAATTATATTTTACCCCTAAATTATGGCCTGATTTTAGGAAAGAAGATTTATTTGAGGCCATTTATGATTATCAAAATCGGGAAAGAAGGTTTGGTAAAACGAGTGAACAATTAGTAAGCTAATTCAATAAAGACAGAATGCAAAAAATAAAACTGTTTATTCTTCTGCTGTTAATCAGCGCAAAAGTGTTTTCACAGGAAGCTGAAAGCGACAGCACAAACTTTTCAATCTATTACTCTAGCCCGAAAGAATTTGTAATTGCTGGCCTGGATGTGCAAGGAATCAAATATCTGGATAAACAGGTATTGCTACAGATTTCAGGATTAAATATTGGTGATCGGATTACTGTGCCCGGCGAAGCCATTACCAACTCAATCAAAAAACTTTGGAATCACGGTTTGTTTTCGGATGTTAAAATTACAGCGAATAAAATTGTGGGCGATAATATTTGGCTTACGGTTAACCTGCAGGAACGTCCACGGTTGGCCGAAGTGAATTTTAGCGGGGTATCCAAGTCGGAAAAAGATGATATTACTGCAAAAGTATTGCTTTTGAAAGGTAGCCAGGTTACTGATCATCAGGTCAATTCAACAGCAAAAACCATAAAAAATCTGTTTTTTGAGAAGGGTTTTTTAAACACGGAAGTGAATATCATTCAGCGCGACGATACTACCCAAAACAACAGTGTAATTCTGGATATTATTGTTGATAAAAAAGAAAAGGTTAAAATCAGTGAAATTGTATTTCATGGAAATAACAACCTGAAGCCTTTTGTTCTGGAAAAGTCGATGAAGAAAACAAAAGCCAAGAAAATCATAAACTTTTTCAGTTCCAAAAAATTCCTTGCTGAAAAATATTCCGACGATAAAATTAACCTGATCAAAAAATACAATGAAAAGGGTTACCGCGATGCTACTATTGTCAAGGATTCAATTTCAAAACTGGAAGACGACCGCGTCCGACTTGATATCTGGGTAGAAGAAGGAAACAAATACTTTTTCAGGGATATTAAATGGGTTGGTAATACAGTTTATCCGAGTGAATACCTGAGTGCTAGGCTGGGGATCAAAAAAGGTGATATTTTTGACCAAAAACTCCTCGATAAGCGTACCAAGGACGATGACGATGCCGTGAGCAGTGATTATATGGATACCGGTTATTTATTCTTCAATCTTTCTCCTATCGAATCACGGATTGAGGGTGATTCAATTGATCTTGAAATGCGAATCAGCGAGGGACCAAAAGCAACGATTGACAAAATTCTTATTACCGGAAATACAAAAACGAATGAACACGTTGCACGTCGTGAAATCAGAACTTTGCCAGGCGATCTTTTCAGTAAAGATGCGATTAAGCGTACCATGCGGGAACTTTCACAACTAGGCCATTTTGATCCGGAAGCGATTAATCCCGATGTTCGTCCGCATCCCGAAAACGGTACAGTGGATATTGAATATCAGCTTGTTGAAAAGGCAAACGACCAGATTGAACTTTCGGGAGGCTGGGGAGCAAACATGTTTGTTGGAACACTCGGTTTAAAGTTTTCAAATTTTTCGGTACGTAATATATTTAATAAAGAAGCCTGGAGGCCTTTGCCAACGGGTGACGGACAAGCTTTAAGCCTTAGAGCGCAAACAAGCGGTAAATTCTATAAATCATACAGTTTAACATTTACCGAGCCCTGGTTTGGTGGAAAAAAACCTAACTCATTTACATTTTCATTCTCCCATTCCAAAGTAAATTAGTTAGGTTATAACACATACAGCAGTATGTATAACGACCCATATGGTGGCGGTTATGGTGGCGGTTATGGCGGCGGATACGGTGGATATGGCGGTGGTGGTTATGGTGGTTATTCTCCATATGGTTACGGTTATTCTCCATACGGTTATGGCTATGGTTACGGAACAGGTTACGATTATGGTTCCAATTACACTTACGATACCCAAAGTGAAGAAGATGACCAGATTCAAATAACTACTCAGCTTGCATTAGGTTACGGCTATCGTTTGAATTGGCCTGATGATTATTTTACCATGTATCATGAACTTTCTTACCAGCACTATGAATTGCAGAATATGGCAGGTTATTACTATTTTCTGAATGATGGAAGTGGTAATGGAAATGGGGGATTCAACAACTTCAGTTTTAAAACGGCCTTCGGAAGAAATTCAATGGATAACCCCTTGTATACCCGCCGGGGATCAAACTTCTCACTTTCGCTCCAGGTTACTCCTCCCTATTCATTATGGAATGGTGTAAACTACAGCAATCCTGAACTAACGAATGAGGAAAGATACAAATGGATTGAATATCATAAATGGATGTTCAAGGGCGATTGGTATGCTCCGTTATCTAAAAATACCAACCTGGTTTTGCATACCAAATTTGAATATGGTTTTCTTGGATATTTTGACAAAAACCGTAAATCTCCATTTGAAGGATTTCGCGTAGGAGGATCAGGTATGTCGGGATATAATCTTTATGGCAGCGATATCGTGTCGTTGAGAGGTTATAAAGATTACAGTCTGAGTAATTATTACGGATCGAACATTTACAATAAACTATCAATGGAACTCAGGTATCCGGTTATCCTGAAACCTTCATCAACCATTTATGTACTTGGATTTCTTGAAGCAGGTAATGCCTGGAATAATTTCGACGATTACAATCCCTTTAAGCTCCACCGTTCAGCGGGAGCCGGAGTCCGTATATTTCTGCCAATGTTTGGTTTGATGGGAATTGACTGGGGATATGGATTCGACGAGGTAGCAGGTCAATCAGATGCAGCCGGTAGCCAGTTTCATTTCGTAATCGGGCAGCAATTTTAATCCAATGTGTTTTGGTCTGGTATTTGATAAAGTCTCGACAGAAACAAATAAAAAAATGACATCATGAGGAAATTAGCGATTATCACAGGTATTTTGTTGCTTGCAACAGCAACTACATTTGCTCAAAAATTTGCATTCGTTGATTCAGAGTATATTTTGGATAATATTCCTGCCTATAAAGCAGCTCAACAACAGCTCGATCAGCTTTCTGCCCAGTATCAGAAAGAACTTGAATCAATGCATGCCGAAATCGAACAGATGTACAAGGATTTTCAATCAGAAAGTGTTTTGCTTTCCGATGAAATGAAACGTAAACGTGAAGATGTTATCATTACCAAAGAAAAAGAGTATAAAGAGCTGCAACGCAAATATTTTGGTCGCGAAGGCGATCTTTTCAAAAAGCGTCAGGGTTTGGTAAAACCTATTCAGGATGATATTTTTAATGCCATACAGGAAATCTCTACCGAAGGCAGTTACGCCATCATTTTTGATAAATCCAGTGGTGTTACACTCATTTACACCAACCCAAAATTCGACCTTTCCGATCAGGTTTTAACCAAACTTGGTTATAAAAATTAATATTCTAATTTTGTCACAAATAAAAAATTAAATCTCAAAAAGTATGAAAAGTGTTTTCAAAATTTGTGTTTTAGGAATACTGTTATTTTCAGCAGGATTTGCAAATGCTCAGGCTCCAAAATTCGGTCATATTGATTTACAGGCCCTATATCAGATTATGCCTGAAAGAGCAGCTGGCGAGAAACAATTCCTTGCCTATCAGAAAGAGTTGGAAGATGCCTTGGGCATGATGCAGAAAGAAGCCCAAACAAAATATGTTGAGTATCTGGCCAAAAGAGATTCTTTGACAGAAACCGTGCGTAAAATGAAAGAAGACGATTTGAACTTAATGAACGAACGTATTCAGAATTATCAGCAGAGCGCCCAACAGCAAATGCAGACTAAACAGGCTGAAATTTTTAAACCAATGCTTGATAAAGCAGATAAAGCAGTAAAAGAAGTTGGAGCCGAAAAGGGATTAGTTTATGTATTTGACATGAGTTCTAGGGTTATTCTTTATAATTCGAAAGAAAGTCTGGATTTACTTCCGCTGGTAAAAGTTAAACTGGCGATCCCATAGTTTCCCAAGAAATAAAAATATGCAAAAAGCCATCAATTTATTGATGGCTTTTTTAATTTTGTTAAAAATCGAATTCCAATGGCATCCGAATTTCAACCAATCGGTGTTTTCGACTCAGGATATGGCGGATTAACTATCCTGAAAGAGTTTTTGAATGACCTTCCCGGTTATGATTTTATTTATTTGGGCGATAATGCGCGCGCACCATATGGTTCACGTTCGTTCGAAGTCGTGTATGAATACACCTTGCAAGCAGTAAAGAAACTTTTCGAAATGGGTTGCCCGTTGGTTATTCTGGCATGCAATACGGCTTCAGCCAAAGCCTTGCGTAACATTCAACAAAACGACTTGCCCCATATTGATCCCAATCGCCGGGTTTTGGGTGTTATCCGACCAGCAGTTGAATCAATAGGTGAATATACCCGAAACGGGCATGTTGGAATTTTGGGGACCGTCGGCACGGTTCTTTCCAATTCGTATCCGATTGAGCTTGAAAAGTGGTCGGATGGAAAGGTGGTCAAAACTACTCAGGAAGCCTGTCCGATTTGGGTGCCATTAGTTGAAAACAATGAAACTGATTCGCCTGGAACCGACTATTTTGTTGCAAAGAATATAAATAACCTGTTGACAGCCGATCCGGAAATCGATTCTATCATTCTTGGCTGTACGCATTATCCTTTATTGATGCCGGTTATCCGGAAATTTGTGCCCGAAAATGTCCATTTGCTTGAGCAGGGAAAGCTAGTGAGTTCAAAATTGGTTGAATACCTGTATCGTCATCCTGAAATGGAACAGCGTTGTTCAAAATTCGGAATAGTCAAATATTACACTACTGAAAATGAAGAAGTTTTTGAAAAGAATGCTGCCACTTTTCTGGGGCGAAACATCAAAAGCGAAAAAGTTTTGCTGAAATAAATGGTGTTGCAATTTCTTTAACTTTCGACTCAGTGTTTGTTTTAAATTTAGTTTGCCCAGAGGGCATCAATATCAATAGAAAAAAACAACCAAAAATTTGTTTTCCGATAGGACATTAAAAAAAAATAGGTCAATTCCCTCCGGGAAATTTGGTTTAAATGATGTACCCTTTCTATTGACAATTATCTCCTACGGAGAAAATTTAAACTGTGTCTCAATGGTTTCTTAAAAAATATACCCATGAAGAGAAATTCAATCCTTTATATTCTCATCACCATTGTTGCCGGATTATTTATTTCTTCACGTTTTGCTTTTTCTGCTGTAGTTGAGCCAACGGTAAATAAATATAAAACCATTTCAGCACTTTCCTGCGACAGCTTGGTCAAGGCCAACGCTGAAAATCCGGACTTTGTTATACTGGATGTACGCACGCCGGATGTCTGGAAATCTGATCATTTATCGGGATCAATTAACCGGAATTATTACGACGGTGCAGATTTTGACGCGCAGCTAAAAGCTTTACCTAAAAACAAGATATATCTTCTACACTGTCAGTCGGGTGGAAGGAGTGCGCCTACTTTGGTAAAGATGAAAAACCTGAATTTTGCTGAGGTTTATGAAATGAGTGGTGGAATAAACATGTGGAAAAGCAAATCATTACCTACTACAAGTTTACTTGCCCCAAAACTTATGTTGGTTTCAAATGGTGGCATAAAAAATGGAACCGTTACCCACGGAATAGCAGATACACTAAAAGTTACCATTACCAACCGGGCTAATGATGTGCTCAAGTTTACTTCGCTTACTTTCCCTGAAGGAAATGAGTTTTCAAGTGATTTTGACCTGAACAGAAAGCTAAACGGATCGGAAGATTATACCTTTTCAGTTTTTTACAAACCTCTTTTGGCTTATAAAGATCAAGTCTCAATAGCGATTTCCAGTAATGGAGGAACGCTGAATTTAAATGTTTATCTTAAGAAAGGGACAGTTCAGGTAAACCCTTCGATTGTTCAAACAGAACCGGAGATCTATCCTAATCCGGCCACGAATTTCATTTCATTTAAAAGCGTTTCCGGAACTGCGTTGCAGGTGGTATCACTGGTAAACCTGAAAGGTCAGTTGGTGAAAAGAGTGTTTGATTTTCCGGCGACAAATCAATTAAAAGTTGGTGATTTGCCTGAAGGCATTTATCTGGTTCGGCTTGTTTCTGAAAATCATATCCTTGTTAAATGTTTGATAATAAGCAGGTAATTAAAAATGAACTAATTCAGTATTCCTAACATTAAATTGAATATCTCCTATGAAAAAAGCATTAAAAATCTTCCTGTATTCTTTATTGTCTCTTGTAGGACTAATCGTTATTGTATTAGTTGTTACCTATTTGACTATGTCAATTTCAGCGAATCGAAAGCTAAAGAAAACGGTTGTCCTTCAGGGTGCTGAAGTTACGACCATGACCATCAACGGTTTCGAATTCCGGGATATGAATAAGAACGGCAAGCTTGATATTTATGAAGATAATAGACGTCCAACAGAGGACAGGGTAAATGATTTGCTTTCGCAGATGAATCTTGAAGAGAAAGCTGGTACCATGTTCATTCCTCCGGTAAGAATGAATAAAGACGGTTCAATTTCAGAGAAGCCATCTTTATCCGATTTATTCTCGCTAATAAGCGGAGGTACCTCTGATATGCTTTTCACCAAGAAGTTAAATCACTTCAATATATTCACAGGAATAAGTACCCGGGAAATGGCAACCTGGTACAACAATCTTCAAAGGCTCGCTGAAAAAACCCGGCTTGCCATTCCTGTAACCATTGCATCAGATCCGCGAAACACCTATAGTAATAATCCGCTGGCAAGTGCGTTTCTTGGTGATTTCTCCGCATGGCCCGAACCAACCGGATTAGCGGCAATCGGCGATTCTCTACTTACCGCAAAATTTGGGGACATTGCCCGTAAGGAATATACTGCTGTGGGAGTAAGAGTTGCACTTCATCCAATGGCCGATTTGGCCACTGAACCTCGGTGGGGACGTATCAACGGCACTTTTGGCGAGGATGCTAAATTATCTTCTAAAATGGTAGCGGCATACATCAAAGGTTTTCAGGGCGATACATTAGGTCATGAAAGTGTATCTTGCATGATAAAGCATTTTTCTGGCGGTGGCCCCCAGAAAGAAGGGATAGATCCACATTTCGCCGTTGCCAAAGGATAAATCTACCCGGGAAAGAATTTCGATTATCATTTAATTCCATTTGAAGCAGCTTTTAAGGCAGGTACCGCTCAGGTAATGCCCTATTATGGAATACCGATGGATCAGACCAGTGAAAATGTTGGATTCAGTTTTAACAAGGAAATGATTACCGACTTATTACGAAATAAATACCATTTTGACGGAATAGTATGCACCGATTGGGGCCTTATCACCGACATGAAACTACTCGGTAAGACCATTTTGCCGGCTAGGGCACGTGGAATGGAAAAAGCAACCGAAGAAGAAAGGATGCTTAAAATAATAAACGCCGGAGTCGACCAGATCGGCGGTGAAATGATCCCCGAAATGCTGGTAAAACTTGTAAAAGACAATAAAGTAACCGAAGGCAGATTGGATAGCTCCGTCAAAAGATTGTTGCGTATGAAGTTCACGCTTGGTCTTTTTGATAATCCTTATGTTGATGTAGATAAAGCCGTAAAAATTGTAGGAAACAAAGAATTCATGGAAGCAGGACTTGACGCTCAAAGACGATCACTTGTTTTGCTTAAAAACGACTCCTCACAAACCGGAAAATTCCTGCCATTAAAGAAAGGCTTGAAGATCTTCCTGAAAAATATCAAGCCGGAAAAAATCGCTGCCTATGGAACAGTGGTAGAAAAATTGGAAGATGCTGACATAGCAGTAATCCGAATAAATTCGCCAAAACAACATATTGATGGTACCGGATTGCTCGGCAGTCTTTTCAGTGCAGGTGATCTTGACTTCAAAGGAAAAGAGAAAGAAGAAATTCTTAAAATTCTGAATACTAAACCAACCGTAGTTGATATCTATCTCGACCGCCCGGCTGTTATAACCGAAATTGCGGCTGCAGCAAAAGGTTTGGTTGGAAATTTCGGTGTTTCTGACGAAGCATTTCTTGATGTGCTGTTTGGTAAGTATAAACCGCAAGGACACCTTCCATTTGAGCTGCCATCTTCTATGGAAGCTGTTCGGAATCAAAAGGAAGATGTTCCTTATGATTCGAAAAACCCGTTGTTTAAATTTGGATTTGGACTAAGTTATTGATGGGGAAGGACCTTAAAATAGCGATGTGAAGTTTCTTTTTTTAGTTAAGGTCAACAACCATACTATTCTACAATCACTCGTATTCTATCCAGATTTTGAATTCGGGTAAAAGGTGTTTTTGTATTGCCATCTCTTTGTGATGCCACTCTGAGTGTAGGAAAATATATCCCTGCTTTGGTGTACTGGTAGGTCATTTTTATGATTGTCCGGTTATTTTTGCTATCGAATAAAATGTCTTTTGAAGGGATTGGATATGTTCCCTGGCCTTCAAAATCCCATTCAGCCGATACAATTTTGCCTGTTTGCGGCGGAACTTCTACGGTTGCGATTGCTTCAAATTTTTGTCCGGCTTTAACTGTAATTTTCTTTTTACCTTTTACCATTAAATTCACCACAGGTTGTATTCCACTTCGCTCTTTGGCTGTTTTAGGTACTACAACCTGGTCATCTAAAACCTCGTAATTGGTTGAGGGCATGGGCTCTATTCCTTTTTCAACCCATTGACTCAAGTCTTTGAGTGCTTGTTGTAAAACACCTAAATAACTTACTGTTCTTGTTGGGTCTTCTTGCTTTGACAAATCACCATGTAAGGCACGGTCAGTGTACCAAAGTCTAAAATTTTGATCTGTTTGATCACCAAGATTGGCCTTTACCATATCACGATAAAAGTCTCCCTGCCACGGAAAAGCCTCTCTGTCCCATAAGGAACACAGCAAAATCATTTTACCATTAAACTTGCCTGTTGGTAAAACACCAGCTGCTCCTCTTGTAAACAAAGGACCTAAAAGCATGGGGCGCTGCGGATAAATTGGTTTGCCATTGGAATCACGGAATTGATCCCAAACTTTATATTCTTTACCTGGTACCTGATGACGGTGGTATGTCTGTACTGCCAGGAAATTTGAATTGTCGACAAATATTTCATCTCCGATCTTAATTTGCGCCAATATAGAAATGTCAACAGGACCAAAAACGACTTTATCGCCTTCAACTTTTGCCAATTGAATGGTTTTTCCTTTGGCAGCTCCCGATTTGATAACCAAATCGCCCCCCATAAAGTTTACATCGGGAAGTATGTCTTCCAATTGAAAAGCTACAGGTATTTGTCCTTCTACGCCTCCCATACTTTTCCATGCCAAATCTGCCGAACCCCTTTCTCCTGCAGTTTCGGGTTCTTTTAAACCCAATTTCACCGCATCTTCAGAGCTAATGTTTGCCTTAATTTTACTTGCTTTTTGTAAACGAGCTTTCAAAAGAGACGCTGTAGGATTTGCACCTAAATAACCGTTTACTTTCCAAAAGTCATCGAAAAATTGAGCATCAGCCATTCTCATTCCTTGATAAAGAGCAATGAATCCATGAATTCCCATGGTTTTATAGCCAAACCACGATTGAGGTGGGAAGCCCATTTGTGTTACTTCTTTCAAGGCTTCTTTTTCTTCCTTATTTAAACCTATATACATGTCACCACTGCCTCCTGCATCCAGGGCATCTATGATTTGAGGAAATTTATTGTACAAAATCCGCATGGCATGCATTCTTACGGCAAACACATTTGGGATTGCCATTGGCGAACCCAATACATAAGGAACTACACCATCCCAAATATCATCGGTGTTTTCGATACTACCAATGGTACGGTATGCTCCGCCACTACCACCAAATGCATAGCCAAATGGTCTATTTCCTCCAAATATTTTGTTGGCAACTATTCGGGAAAAAGCTGCAGAAGCGGCATTGGCTCTATAAGCACCAATGGAGGGGTCCGAATTTAAATTTACTTTGGCAAAATCAACTTTTCCACCACTATTTGTCTCTATAAAATATGCCCCACTGCTGATGGCAAACCCAATTTTATCGTCTTCACCGGTTGCTCCCTGTGATAAAAATTCATTATCCGGGAATGGCGTTATATATTGAAAGAAACGTCCTTGATAATCAGATTTCTCAGGAAAATAAAAAGAAAAACGGTTTTCGGTTCCTTCAAACCCACCATGTACGTAGCGATGAGGTACTGGCACACTTCTCCATTCGTCCTGATCGATGAACGGCTTTAGGAATAAAGTATCGTTAGTTGTAAGTTGGTATTTACCTTGTAAATTATTTTGGGCTTGAACTGGTAGTATCGCAATGAAAAGCAATATTGCTAAAACATATTTTATTTGTTCCATGTCATATAGTTTGTTTAAAAGTAATCTAAATGATTTTACCATTTTTATTAGTCTGCCAGGTTTTGTTGTAATCTCATAGCCTGACCGCTTATTTAGGAAGCTACCGCAGAGTCGGATTGCGGGTCCCGAGTACTCGGGATCAAGCCGCTAAGCTGTGAGAGTGCAAAGATACACCCCGAAAACAACGCTGCCGAAGGGTAGTTGATGTTAGCAATAGTGCGAGTTCATATGTAAGGTTCATTTTATTTTTTTCCCGGATCACTAAGCTCTGTTTTTAAATTATAGGCTAATCTTAAAGATCCATCCGGTTGACGTTCATAAATTGCAACGGCTGCATTTCTTTTAATGATAGTATCACCAGTTTCATTTTGAATATAGGATTGAATTTGAATTATTTCAGCTGTAATAAATTTTTTTGATTGCCAAATTTTTTGAATTTTATTTTCTTGATGTACATATTTCCTTTGTACTGTTTGACTGCTCAATAAAGCCCTGATCTCTTCTCTGCCTGAATAGATTTTTCCCCCCTCAATTCTAATCCCATCTTCAGTGAACAAATCAGCGTTCGCTGTTCTATGACCTGTAAGGATATTATTGTTCCACGTCGTGTTTAATTGTTCTAATACTTTCAGATCATTTTCCATAGACAATTTTTCCTGGCATGATGTTAAAATCATTATCAATAAAATTAAGATCCAAGCTATTTGTTTCATAAGTCTTTCGTTAGCTGATTATTTTAGTTTTAAATATTCTAATAGTAGTTAAATGCAGCATTATTACTAATTTGTAAATATCACCATGTCTATAGTTCTTTTTGTTTTATTTCACTTTTTCTTCTCAACTTCTAGGTTCTTCCGGAACCTGAATTCTATTCATTTATGGTGTTACCGGCTTCAACCCCAGTTTTTCTTCAGCAAATTGATAACTGGATTTCTCAACGTCCTGCCACGCACCCGACAATAATTTGCTGCCAATCACATGATTATTGGCTTCAGAAAAAGCTTCTTTGCGTTTCAGATTTTCAGGAGTACCCAATTGGTCGAACATTTTAAGTGCCGCATCAACCCGAACAACATCATCCTGATTAACTTCATCTTTGTAGTAATATCCCATAAATACAGGTTGGTTAACTTTAGCAAAGGTTGTTTTTGTCATGGTCGCTTCCAGTAACTGTTGTAAATAAACCGCCGATTCGAGCCGCTGTTTACAAATCCAATATTGTTCTTCCTCCGGAAACTTCGTTTCAGATATCCGGTAATTTCCTTTTTTCACATATCGGGCAATTTGCAAGCCCCAGTGTTTACTGAGTATAAATGCAGCCGGGTCGTTTATGGCAATATTAGGTGAAAACAGGAACAGGCCATCAACAAGGTCAGGGAATTCTGCAGCCAGTTTTAAGCTTAATGTTCCGCCAGTTGAGGTTCCCATCAAAATTACTTTTTCTCCTAATTTGTGGGCCACCACCAACGCTTCCTTAGCCGATTCATATAGTCGGTCAGGAGTCATATCGATCAATCCATCAGTGGTAACAATCCCATGCGATGCCAGTAGAGGAATGTATAAATTCATTCCAAAACGGCGGGCAAAATCAGTATGAACCGGCTCTCCTTCGTACCAGGAGGCAGAAAATCCATGAAGGTAAAGCAGGCAATAGGCTGTTTTGGTTTTCAGGGTGTCTTTGGCCCAGATAATCCGGCTTTCATTGTCAGGCTTGATCTGTAGCATCGATTCCTTGTTCCTGATATAGCTTTCTACTTCATTCGTCTGAAGATTGATTTCAGGAAGCTGGTTGTTTAATACTGGCTTCGGAAATGTAGGGCCAGCCAGATAAACTATTCCAAGAATGATTACCAGTGATGCGATGCCAATTAGAATTTTTTTCATAGCCAAATGGTTCTAGATTTTGAATTGGAGTGTTGTGGACAGCTAAGTTACAGAAAAATGAATTAGGACAGAGGACTGTCAATTACTTTTCCAATGTGCACTTTTAGAAAAAAATGTATTTTATAAGCTTGTCGGTTAAACAACTTCTGTAATTATTGGTTCATTTATTCAGTCCTGAAAAATGGGCTGATTAGTATTTGACCATTTAATTGTTTATTTTAAGTCACTGAAAAACCAATTATTCAACCATGGATAAATTTTCACAAGTTGGAAACCAGGAAATAGCTGCTATTGAAGAAATCTATTCCTCATATTTAATTGATCCAGAGTCGGTAGATTCAAGCTGGAAGAACTTTTTTGCAGGTTTTGAATTTGCCAGGAAAAATTTTTCGGATACGAGAAATTCTGTTCACGATGATAAAATAGATAAGGAATTTGCTATTTTAAACCTCATTCATGGTTATCGTCAGCGTGGTCATTTATTCACCAAAACCAATCCGGTTCGTTCCAGAAGAGAGTATACACCAACTTTAGCCATTGAAAACTTTGGATTAGCGAAGTCTGATTTAGATACTGTTTTTAAGGCCGGCAACAACATCGGTATCGGCCCGGCAACACTTCGGGCAATTATTGAACATCTTGACGCCACTTATTGCGAATCGATTGGCGTTGAATATGTTTTTATGCGGCACCCGGAGCTGATCGACTGGTTGAAGGTCAAGATGGAATCGGTGCGAAATTCTGAAGTGTTTACTCCCGAAAAGAAGAAACATATTTATTATCACCTGAAACTGGCGGTTGGATTCGAAAACTTCATTCATAAAAAATTTGTTGGACAGAAGCGCTTTTCACTTGAAGGTGGGGAGGCCCTGATTCCGGCTTTGGATGCGGTTATTGAACATGGCTCAGAATTGGGAATTCAGGAATTTGTAATTGGGATGGCTCATCGCGGAAGGCTCAATGTTTTAACCAACATTCTCGAAAAACCCTATGAGCATGTTTTTAAAGAATATGTAGGTACCGAGTATGAACAGGATCTTTCGCTGGGCGATGTTAAATATCATTTGGGATACGAAAATGAAGTAGTAACCGATAGCGGGAAAAAGGTAAAACTGAGCCTAATGCCAAATCCATCGCATCTCGAAACAGTTGCCGCTTTGGTCCAGGGAATGGCGCGGTCACGAATTGACACTCATTATCATGACGATTATAATAAGGTAGCGCCAATTGTAATCCATGGCGATGCTGCAATAGCAGCGCAGGGAATTGTTTATGAAGTCATTCAGATGTCGCAGTTACCCGGATACAAAACAGGAGGAACCATCCACCTTGTCATTAATAACCAGGTGGGTTTTACAACGAATTATTTGGATGCACGATCGAGTACTTATTGTACCGACGTAGCAAAAGTGACCCGTTCACCCGTATTTCATATCAATGGCGACGATGTTGAAGCCATCATTTTCACTGTAAAGCTGGCGATGGAATTCAGGCAGAAATTTCATGCGGATGTTTTTATCGATATTCTGTGTTACCGAAAATATGGTCACAACGAAGGCGATGAACCACGATTTACACAACCTCTGCTTTACAAGGAAATTGAGAAACACCGCAATCCGCGCGATATTTATGCTGAAAAACTGGCAGCACAGGGAGTCCTGACACTCGAAGAAACTTCGAAGTTAAACCAGGAATTTGATCAGCATCTTGAAGCAAAACATAAGGAATCTGAGAAAATTGATAAAGTTCAGGTTCGTAAATTTCTGAAATCAGAATACACCGGATATGAGAATCCGGTAAAAGCAGATCTCTTACATTCGATAAAAACCGGCGTCAAAAAAAGTGAATTGATTAGGATAGCCAACCGGATTAATTATTTGCCTGCTGATAAGAAGTTTTTCAAAAAAATCGACCGTATTGTTGAGGATCGTCGCATGATGATGCTTGATAACCGTATGGATTGGGCAATGGCCGAGTTATTGGCTTATGGTACATTGCTCGAAGATGGATTCTCGGTCAGGCTGAGCGGTCAGGATTCTGAGCGTGGTACTTTTGCCCACCGTCATGCTTCATTTGTGGTTGAGGACACCGATGATAAATATTTCCCACTGAAACACGTCAGTGAAAAACAAGGGAAATTCCATGTTTTCAATTCGCATTTGTCTGAATATGGTGTGCTGGGTTTTGAATACGGCTATTCTTTGGCCAATCCCAAAGGATTAACTATATGGGAAGCCCAGTTTGGCGATTTTGCCAATGTGGCACAGGTTATTTTTGACCAGTATATTTCTTCAGCCTACGAAAAGTGGGGTATGATGAATAGCCTCGTAATGTACCTTCCTCACGGATACGAAGGTCAGGGACCGGAACATTCCAGTGGGCGAATTGAGCGGTTTTTAAACCTGACAGCTGACAACAATATTCAGGTAGTAGTGCCGACTACACCAGCTAATATGTTTCATCTGCTACGACGCCAAATGAAGTCTAAATTCAGGATACCTTTGATTGTTTTTACTCCAAAAAGCCTGTTGAGGCATCCGATGGTTACTTCATCAGTCGATGATCTGGCCGATGGAGCTTTTCAGGAAATTATTGAAGATTCAGTTTCAAAACCTGTAAAGATCAACAAATTGATTTTTACCTACGGAAAACTGTATTACGATTTACATAAACGACAGGCTGAAGAAGGAATTTTGAATGTAGCCCTGGTTCGGGTTGAACAACTATTTCCTTTAAATACTGAACGGATTAAAACAATTATTGCAAAATATCCGAATCTTGAAAAGATAGTCTGGGCGCAGGATGAACCTTCAAACATGGGTGCCTGGCAGCATGTTCAACGATTTTTGCCTGATGTTCCCTTTGAGTTGATTTCCAGGGCTGCAAGTGCAAGTCCCGCAGTTGGGCTGATGCATCAGCACAACACCCGCCTGAAGAAGATTTTGGATACCGCTTTTTTAGAAAAGGTGTTGGCGTAATCAGTCATTAGTCATCAGGAAAAAGGAAAAGAATTCAGCTTTCAAAGTCCCATCGGGACGAAATATTGGTAGCCCCGGACTTCAAGCCGGGGTAAACGAACGGAAAAAAGAAAGCGCCGGACACTAAATTTAAATCGGAGTTAGTATATTGTTTCCGGCGCAATAGAATAAACTTAACCGAAGGTCATATTTCAATTTAAACTGAAAACAAAACCAATAAAAACCCAATAATGGTAGTCGAAATAAAAGTACCAACCCCCGGAGAATCCATTACCGAAGTTGAAATTGGAAAATGGAATGTTGCTGATGGCGAAATGGTCGTGAAAAACCAGGAAATTGGCGAAATCGAATCGGACAAGGCGACATTAACATTATCTGCAACCGAAAGCGGACAGATTAAAATAATTGTTGCAGAAGGCGAACGGATTGCTGTTGGCGCTGTTGCCTGCACCATTGATACCGGTGTTGCTGTGGAAAATAAACCGGCAAAGGAACCGCTTGCCTCCGAACTTTTCCCGGAATCTCAGGGCGTGGTAATTCCTGAACCTGAAAAAAAGAGTATTCCGATAACAACCCCAAAACCTGAAGAATCGAATATCAAAGTTACTTTGGTTGCCCGCAAAATGATGGAAGAATACCATCTTTCGATGGACGAAGTTTTGAGTGGATTACACCGGATTTCGAAAGGTGATATTGAAGCTGTTCTGGCACTACCGAAAGAAGGCAACACTTCGACAAGCTCAGTGAACGCAGCGCTATCTGGCAGAATCGGATCGAGAGTTGAAAAACGGGAGAAAATGACCTCGTTGCGCCGCAAGCTGAGTGAACGTTTGGTTGCTGTAAAGAACGAAACGGCCATGCTCACTACTTTCAACGAAATTGACATGAGCCGCGTGATGGACATGCGTACAAAACTTCAGAATAAGTTTGTTGAGAAATATGGACTGAAATTGGGCTTTATGTCTATTTTTAGTAAAGCTGTCGCTGAAGCCATGCAGTTTCATCCATCCATCAATGCACAAATCAATGGCGAAGAAATTATTACACCTGAATTTGTTGATATTGGTATCGCCGTGCAAACACCCAAAGGTTTGATGGTTCCCATCATTAGGAATACAGAAAGTAAGACCATTGCCGAAATAGAACTGGAGTTAAAGGAGTTGGCTGAAAAAGCCCGAACCAAAAAGATAACGGTTGAAGAACTTACCGGCGGCACATTTACGATTACCAATGGCGGCACTTTCGGGTCGCTGCTTTCAACACCAATCATCAATCCACCGCAGTCGGCCATTCTGGGGATGCACAACATTGTTGATCGTCCGGTTGCTGTAAACGGGCAGGTTGTAATCCGCCCGATGATGTATGTGGCTTTGTCATACGATCACCGGATCATCGACGGAAAAGATTCAGTTGGATTCCTGGTCAAGGTTAAAGAACTGATCGAAAATCCTGAAAGGTTGTTAACCGGTGGACGAAATCCGGAGGAAATATTGCTGGGATTATAAATATTCGGAATTGTCGGATATCTGGTTGATTTGAATAGCAACGGCATTTATGCCGTTGAAAGATGAATAGGCCTTATTTCGGCTTTAGCCTAAACATCTAATTATTTCGGCTAAAGCCGAGGTTTGTCTGCTTCTCATTTCTCCCAGACCTAAAGGTCCGGGCTATTCATAACCAATAAACCGATAATTCAGTAAATATTATAGAAGATATTTTCAAAAGAGGCTGTCTAAATAGTCAAAATACTCGTGAACCTAGTCATCCCGAATTTATTTCGGGATCTGATATACACTGCATTGGGATCCTGAAACAAGTTCAGGATGACGGGATCAATGACTTTTTAGCAGCCTCTTTTTTTATATTCCCAATAATTGCAGCAGTTATTCCTATCAAAATAAAAGGGCTTTAGTCGCGGTGAAGCGGCCAAAGCCCTTTCTTTTTTCCGGCAATTTCCGGAGGTTTAAGCCGGTTGCGGTGCGGCAGGCTCGGGTTTTTGCAGCCGCCGTCTGACCTGTTCGTTGTTTTCGGCGATTATCGTGGCGCAGGTTGCCGCGAAAACGTCGAAGGCGCCGGAGATCAGGTGTTGCATGGCGATCAGGTAAACCACGATTTTGTTGTTCACAATTTCCACCACGTGTTTTTTTATTTCCGTGGCATTGGCCACCATTCCGTCCTGGGCTTTTTCGGTCTCGTAGGCGATGCGCGCCTGTTCGAAATCGGATTGGGCGATCGTCAGCGCTTGTATCAGTTCGGCACAACCCGACAGGTTGGCTATGTGCATGGCGTATTCAGGCTTCTGAAATTCGAGCAGCATCGAGGAGATGAGCGACGACTCGGTCGTATAGCTTTCTTCGGTGAGGCTAATCCCGTAGTTGTTGAAGGTATTCAGCAGCAACAGGGCCGATTCGCTGATGGGGGCAACCGGATGATGCGTGAACCCCTTGATCAGGTAGTAGAGCGAGCGGGTAGCCTGGTCGCGCACTTCGTCTTTGTCTTCCAGGTTGCTTTCGGCTTTCGAGCGCCTGATGACTTTCGAAAGTTCGAGGTTGGCCGCGTTGAGGATGGTAAAATGGGCCGTTAAAATGGGGTCGGTCAGGCCCGAGGTTTGGAATGCGCCCGACATGCGGGTGGCCACGTCGTTCACTTCGGTGACCCGGCTCCAGGAAATCAGTTTTTGAATCATTGAGGTAGAAATTTAATTGTGAATAATGGTTGCCATAGCCTTGGCTATCAGATACAAGTTAGCAAAATACTTTCAATTCAACAGTATATTATAGAGCATGTTTTTGCATGTAGAAGATTCCTTTTGGGTATGGAAGCCATGCACAAACTTGCACGACCCCACTTTTTGCCGGTGGAGCTTTGCACAAACGTGCACGATCTCACTTTTTGCCAGCGGAGCTTTGCACAAATGTGCACGACCTCACTTTTTGTCAGGGAAGCTTTGCACAAACGTGCACGGCCCCACTTTTTGTCAGGGAAGCTTTGCACAAATGTGCACGCCTCCACTTTTGACTGGCGAATGAATGTACAAAGTACACGACTCCACTTTTTGACAGGGAACCAATGTACAAAGTACACGGCTCCACTTTTTGCCGGGTGGACCAATGTACAAAGTACATGCCTCCACTTTTTGGCTGGTGGACCAATGTACAAAGTTTATGACCTCACTTTTGGCTGGCGAATGAATGTACAAAGTACACGACTCCACTTTTGGCTGGGGAGCCAATGTACAAAGTTCACGACTTCACTTTTTGCCGGCGAAGCCGATATTAAATGATTACGGCTCCCTTTGCTACCGCGCGAATGTATTGCGTGGTTTGAACGATGATCTATATCCGCCTGCCAAACGATGCAGTTGTGCAGCAACGGGTTTACAAAAAATAAAATCACTTTTCGATGACCTGTAATTGAACTTTTACTAAATTTAACAAAAATAAAGTCTAACCATTATCAGGCCTATACACCCGAAATTGGGTGTCTATGTCTGATTTCGTCAGACCTATATATAAGTTAGGTGTAATTATAAACGCTCGCATGAGAAATTTTTTCTACATATTATTGGCCTTACTTATTTTGACAGGTTATTCAACTTCTCAAAATTTAAACAATGATTATTTTCATTTTAAAAGTAAATATAGACTCGGTGGTTATTATCATTTAGACACGAAAACATTAACCTGGGACATATTTGCAAATGCAAATAATCAGACATTAATTGATTCTATTTTTCTAGTGCCACTAAACCTAGTTGACACAGCCCAAAGTGACACAGAGTGGAGAGTTGAAAGGTTGCATGACTATGATTGTCGTTTAGTAAGTTTCACTGAAAATAAGAGATATGATTGTGTTGTCACCATTTCATACACTTCAACTGCTGGAGACGGGAACCCGATAATTTTGGTAAATACCTACAATAAAATGGGACAATTCTTATCACGCGCAAAATTCGAATTAGTTGGTCAGCATGATTATTCACCAGTACCTATACAATATTTCTCAATCGATAAAAAAAACAAAATTTCAATGGAGTTGGCTTCAAAGAATTATGAGATAGTTGACTCATCAGGGGTTGAGATATTAAAGTATATAAATACAGATTATTACAATGAATATTATTCAATTAATCATGATGGGTTGATATTAAAGCAAAAGGAATAACTACACCTAACAGCAACTACCCGCAGGGTTTTGGTGCTTCGTTGACAGGAAATTAGTATTTTAAAGTGCAGCACTTCGTAGGAAGTTTATCGGGTAAAATCCCGGCCTGCGGATAGCTGCGGAACGTTATGCACCATGGTAATTGCGGATAGACAACAATAATTGAATAGGAGAAAACAAGATATGCAGGAACTTGACCAACAAGAATATTCCGATTACATACAGAGAAATTTAGAACAAATTTTCCCGGAGTTCTCGGACTACTACCGATTTGAGAAAGATGTTTACATCGTTGAATATCCTAGTCCAAAGAAAGATTTAGTACTCTGGATTTCGACACAGGACTATGAAATAACGGTTGGATTTGACAAAGATGGAGAATGTGTCTGGCATACTCACATGAGTCTGTTTGGGGCGTATGAACCAGAAAGTGAATTGAATGCAATGGTAAAATATATAAAAGGGATTTTCGAAGGGAGAGAAATAATCGTAACTAATTCAGAAAATAAAATCTATGTGACTGATACTCCAGAAGAAACAACTGAATCTGACGACAAAGTTATATTGAAACAATGGAAAGATTTTTAAACCACAGTGCATAACAGCAAGCTACCCAGCAAGTCGGGCTTCGGTGCTTCGTTGACAGGAAATTAGTATTTTGAAAAGCAGCACTTCGTAGGTAGTTCATCGGGTAAAATCCCGGCCTGCGGATAGCTGCGGAACGTTATGTGTGATTATAAAGACATGAGATACTTAGCATTTTATATAGTTTTTGTTGCATTATTTTCCTGGTCATCAGCAAAATGTCAAGAAAATAATTGTGTTGAGCCTTTCGAAGCCTATGACACAATAACAGCAAATGGAAATTTTCTAAAGTACCATATTGAAAATAAAAAAGCTGTATTGGAATATGGTAATCATGTTTTTAGAAAATTCCTACCTGAAGAATTTGATTGCGATATTGCTGATGCTTGGGTTCCTAAATTAAAATACGACAATGAAAATTTTATGCTTTTGCATTATGGCTGTGGCTCATCATGTTGGGGATTAATATTTGTGCCTTTGCGAAACGATGCCAAAATCCGGAGAATTATGTACGACTTCGCTTATGACTCAGAAACAACAGATTTAGTCTATACAGACAATGAAAATCTTTTAGTTGAAAATTTAGCATCAGGAAAGATTAAAGTTGTTAAGTTGCCACAATGTGATGCTGCAAATATGGTATATTGCCTTGACTCAATTTCTATAAACAAATCAGAATTAAAATATCAATTTTATGACCCTAATAGATTTGATGATAAACCAATAATGAAGAAATACATTGTAAAAATTGAATAACCACACATAACAGCAAGCTACCCGCAAGCCGGGGGTTTCAGCTTCGTTGACAGGAAATTAGTATTTGAAAAGCAGTTCTTTATATCAGTATATCTGGCTTAACGTGATGTTATTAAATCCACCTAAATTCACTAAATTAGGACAATGGTTTTCGCCTGAACTTTAAAGACACAACTATGAAGCCGATTCTTTACTCCCTGTTCATTTTATTGGTGATGGCAGCTTGTGCCAAATCAAAAATGCCGGAAACCAGGCATCACTCCAGTTACCATTTCGAAATGGTGGATCGGTCGGCTTTTGAGCAGACTGAAATGGTTTACATTCCTATCTACAGCGATATTTATTACGTCGATTCCAGGCATACTTTTTCGCTTACTGCAACCCTGAGTATCCGGAATACGTCGTTTAAGGACAGCATTTATGTGTTTTCCATCGATTATTACAATTCAGGCGGACAGAAAGTGCGCCGGTACAACGAATCAACACTTTTGGTTAAACCCATGGAGTCGGTCGAATTTGTGGTCGAAAATAAAGACGATACCGGTGGAGTGGGAGCTAATTTTGTGGTAGAATGGGGCGCCAAACCAGGCGCTCAGAAACCCTACTTCCAGGGAGTAATGATCGGAACTACCAGTCAGCAGGGAATTTCGTTTACTACCGAGGGAATTGTGATACAGAAATAATTTTAAAAAGGAATGGTAAATCCGAGCCAGGGAATGGCAATGAAACCATCCATTTCACTTGAAATCGGGATGAGTGCACCGAAATCAAGCCCTGTACGTTTAATAATTCTTCGTCCGCCGATCATCATCATAACCACAAATTCGTCTGTCATTCCGATGAAATAATTCTCAGTGATGAAATAACCTTTTGGTCCGGTCCGGATCATTGCACTGATATTTACCGTTGGATTTTTAGCCATTTCTCCGCCGGCAAATGCCCATCCCAAACCAACGTTCAGGTTTTTATCTTTTGAGCCGAAGGTGGAAATTCCGTAAAGTATTCCGAATCCGGTTTTTTCCTCGCCAATTACAGTTCCAACCAGTGCCCCCGCTCCAAGATTGAATTTATTCTCAACTATCGGTAGAGAGAATTTTGCTGTGAGCCAGGCTGGGGTGGGAGCGCCGTCGAAAAGAAAAAGCGGTATAACGCCAACTCCTGCCGAAATATGATCGGTTAATCCAAAAACAGCCTGGTTGAAAAATACCCAAACGTTTTGATAATAACCTTCGCCAGCTTTCAGGTTGTACCCATTGGGCGCCCAAAAGTACCGGGTAGCCTGCGGGTTGTCGAGCCAGTAAGTTCCATCTTTTGCAATGGCCTGTGCTACTTCGCTAATTCTTTTAATGTCAGATGTTAGAATGGTAATCTCTCCCAATTTTTCCGTTTTTAAGCGAATTTTATCGGCAGTTTTTTCCTTAATGACTCCAATATATTCATTCCCGTCAATGGTTTCGACCCGGGTTTTGATGGAATCTTGTTGGGTTTGGGCATCCGAGAAAAACGGTAAAATGATGAGGACAAGAACAAGAAGAAGCGTAAATGCAGCAGGGAGATTTTTCATGACAATAATTTTATTGATTAGAAAGAACCAATTTCCTAAGTAACCCAAATATAAAGATATAGTTCACTAAAAAAGAAAGAAGGAAAGAGAAATAAGGAAAGACTCTGAATTTCTCTTCCCATTATTCTCTTTCCTTTGCTTTATAAATAAAAAACCACTCGCATGTGAAGACGAGTGGTTCTATCTGTTTGTTTGAAAAATGTTTGAACCTTAGTTATTAAACGATTATTTATTCTGAAACAACTTCGAAAGGTAATTCAATAATTACTTCTTTGTGTAATTTAATTTTTGCAATGTAATTACCAATTTCTTTAATATGCTCTTCTGAAATCATGATCTGTTTGCGATCGATTTCGAAGCCTTTGCTGTTAATAGCTTCAGCCAGCATAATGGTGTTCACCGAACCGAATATTTTTCCGGTTGAACTGGTTTTTGCACCAATTACAAGTTGAACAGTTTTTAGTCTTTCGGCCACGCTTAAAGAAAGATCTTTTGCTTTGGCTTCTTTGTGTGCCCGCTGTTTAGTGTTCTCAGCCAATACTTTTTTTGCTGATTCGGTGGCGATAACAGCCATCTTTTGAGGAATCAGAAAGTTGCGTCCAAAACCGTTTTTAACGGTAAGTACATCATCTTTCGATCCTAATCGTGCAACATCTTGCAATAATATAATTTCCATTTTACTTCAGCTTTAAAATTATTTCATCATATCAGTAACATAAGGCAGTAACGCGATATGACGTGCCCTTTTAACTGCTTTGGCCACTTTGCGTTGATACTTCAAAGAAGTTCCGGTAATACGGCGTGGTAAAATTTTACCTTGCTCGTTCAGGAATTTTTTCAAAAATTCAGCGTCTTTATAGTCGATGAATTTGATTTTGTTCTTTTTAAAGCGGCAATACTTTTTCTTTTTGATTTCAACCGACGGTGGGGTCAAATATCTGATTTCACTTGAATTTGCTGCCATAGTTTAGTTCTCCTTTTCAGTTTTAGCTTTGGTTTTGTTTCTTCTTTTTTCGCTGTATGCAACGGCATGTTTATCCTTACTGAATGTCAGGAAACGGATAATACGCTCATCGCGTCTGAATTGGGTTTCCAACGTTTTTGCAAACGATGGGTCGGCGGCAAATTCGAAGAGTTGATAAAACCCTGTCGATTTTTTTTGAATGGGATAAGCTAATTTGCGTAATCCCCAGTCCTCTTCTGAGACCATCTCTCCACCATGTTCGGTGATGATGTCTCTGAATTTTTTTACCGTTTCCTTTACCTGAATATCAGATAAAACGGGAGTAATAATGAAAACGGTTTCATACTGGTTTTTCATAAAACTACTGAATTAATTAAACATGAATACTTTATACCTAAATTTAGGTCGCGCAAAATTAGAAAAATTTCGCAAGTATTCACTTATGCATTCAAAAAGATTTTGATAGAAATATTGGATACGCTCCGAAAAGTTAAAAACCCCTAAATCCCCTGAAGGGGACTCTGAAAAGTTTATTGATTTTCAACCAGTTTCCGCCAGCTGGCGGATTAGGGGTAAAGAAGTTGAAAATCAATAAACTTTAATTTTTCTGGGTAGACTCAATCTCAGAACACTGAAAAATGGAGCCTTGATTGCTGAAATTTGTTTCTATGAAATTGAAAAAAGGAAGATCATCGGTTGTTTGAGATTCTATAGAATTCCGGCGATTTTATCAAGATAAGAAACCTTATCAATTGCTCCCGTTTGTGTATAAGCAAAAATGAGTTTTTCAAGTAACCGTTTAATGATTATCCGGTCGTTACAAGGTTCTGAAAGCAATGATTTGTTGGGCAAATCTCTAAAAGATTGGATATAATCAAGTTCACGGGGACCAATTATCGCGCCTTTGTTCGATGGATTAATGTAAAAAAGCACCGAATTCCGGTGTTCATCTCCATAGGCCAAACGGGCTATGGCATCATCAAAATAGCCAACCAGAGGTTCATTCGGAATGTCGATGTAATGAACAGGCAAATTTAACGACCTTGCAATCAGGGTGTACAGAATGGCAACCGAAACCGGGTTTGCTTTTCTTGAATCCAAAATACGGTTGATGTAGCAAAGATCGGGTAAGTCAGGGTGCTTTTTGTCAATTTTAAATTTGTAATGATCAAAAAAGATATGGTTGATAATCGTGATTTTTTCAAGCGATGTCAATGAATTCCTGAATTCAAGCCAGATATCTTTTCGGATAGCGTCTAACTGAACCTGGATGGATTTTAGTTTTAATTCGGGAAACTGGTTGCGCGTAATCAGGAAGAAACCTTCAAACAGATCGATCGCCTCCTGATTGGCCCAATTTTTTATTTTTACACTGGCATCGTTAAATTGGATCTGCTGAATAATGAATTCGATTCGTTTTTGAACGAGTTCATCCAAACTGGTCTCCCAAATGTGCTCCAGATGATCGACTATCGAAATATCTGCCTTCAGTATTTCTTCCAAAACCGGTTTAAAGACTGAATCATCCGGATCGTCTAGCAATGAAATCAATAAATCTAAATCTTTTTCATTCATTGGTTATAGGATTAACTGGTTAGTCGGTCAAGTACCATCTTTATCAAAGTCTCCATCGACTTTTGATAATTCGAATTTGCTTCCTTTTTTACCCGGTTGGCAATAATCAGACAAATGGTAAGCGCTTCATGACCGAGTAGTTTCGACAGTCCGTAAATGGCAGAGCATTCCATCTCGAAATTAGTGATCTTGTGCCCTTCAAAACTAAATGATTCAATTTTTTCGTTGAGGTTCGCGTCAGCCAGAGGAAGCCTGAGAACTCTGCCTTGGGGTCCGTAAAATCCGGGAGCAGAAATCGTAACACCCAGAATAGTATCATCCTGATGAACTTTAAAAAGCAAGTTTTCGGAACAACTAACCACATATGGCGAGGTTAATTGTTTGCCCCAGCCGGTGTGTTGTTTAAAAGCTTCTTCAAAAGGCAAATCGGCAACTGAATCCCGGTTGGCATAAAAGTTCAGAAGTCCGTCAAATCCGATGGCTTTCTGCGAAATTACAAATGAATTGACGCCAAGAAAATCCTGCAATCCGCCTGAAGTCCCGATCCTGACGAAATTCAGTTTACGGTGAACCGGATTAATTTCCCGTGTCACCAGGTTAATGTTGGCCAAAGCATCCAATTCGTTAACCACGATGTCAATGTTGTCGGTTCCTATGCCCGTTGAAATAATGGTAATGCGTTGATTATTGTATTTTCCGGTAGTGGAAACAAATTCGCGGTTTTGAACCTGAAATTCGATTTCGGTAAGTAGTTTTCCAATCAGCTCAACCCTTCCCGGATCGCCAACCAGAATGATGTTGTCAGCAATTTGCTCAGGTTTGAGGTGTAAATGAAAAATACTACCGTCGGCATTCAGGATTAGTTCAGAAGATTTGATCATTTCTAGTTTTTTTGACTGCCTAATCTAGATAAAATGAAGCTAATAGTCAAATTTTTAAGCTAATTCATAAGATTTCTCGAATTAAACAGGAATAATTACAGAAATAATGGAATTGATCGGTAATAGTTTCAAGATTTAGTAAAAAATTTGGTTCTATGTTGTTTTGTGTGGGTAACTCAGATTATAGAAAGTTCTGTTTTCTTATGCTGTTTTTTCATCGCCCTGAAAAGGGTGATAATTCAATAACCGTGGGTGAAAACCCACGGAAAAAGCAAATAAGCGCAAACACAGCCCCAAAGTGGGCTGAACAAAGTTTTTTATAGTTCAACCACTTTGTGGCTGATGTTTCGTGGTTCTTGATTCCGTGGGTTAGACACCCACGGTTATTCAGATTTAACCACTTCGTGGCACTACGCACTGCAATTGTTACACACACCAAACGTCATTGAGCCAAAAAATTACTTGAAGAATGATATTTGTAATAGCAAAACAGGTGGTTTTACTATTTTTGTATTGCATGAGGAAGATTAAAAATATTCACCTGAACGATGATCCGGAGCTGTACCAATGTTTCGGATGTTCACCATACAACGAGTTCGGTTTGCATCTGGAATTTTGGGAAGACGGTGAAGAACTTGTTGCTTACTGGAATCCCCGTCCCATTTTACAAAGTTATCCGAAAGTTTTACATGGAGGAATACAGTCGACCCTGCTCGATGAAATTGCAGGTTGGGTAGTTTACGTTAAATGTGGGACAGTAGGTGTGACAGCTGAAATGAAAGTACGGTTTAAAAAACCGTTATTGATTGATCAGGGTGAAATAACTATTCGGGCCAGATTACTTGAGCAAAATAAACGGATGGCTATGATTGAGTCTCGGTTAATCAATTCTTCAGGAGTTGTTTGTGCCGAAGCTGAACTTCGGTTTTTTCTGTTATCGGATACAGAAGCAAAAGACAAATACAATTATCCGGGAATCGATGCCTTTTTTGAGTGAGAATAGTCAGAAGTCAGAAGTCAGAAGACCGGAGACGGAAGACCAAAACTCCACTCATTGAGGAGAGATGCTGCCAGAGTAGCGCAGCGTTCCGAAGGAAACACAATTTTAGAAAAATAAATTTAATACCAAATACAACCTAACATGAAAAGAATATTTTTTGCCTTTGCCTTTCTTCTGATTGGCTTATCCGGATTTTCACAAACGAAATTTATTCCTGCAAACCATGAAGCCATCCGCTATGTCGGACGTTTCGATTTTTCGAATCCACAGGAAGTTCGTTATGACTGGTCCGGCGTCTACATCCTGTTCAGCTTCAGCGGGAGCGAATGTGCCGTTAAAATGAGCGATACCGGCCACAATTATTACAATGTTTTTGTTGACGATCAGCCTTCGAAGACTTTTGAAGTTAAAAGTGACACCACTTTACAAATTGCTTCTAAACTCGGGAAGCAAATTCACCAAATCCGGATTTATAAACGGACAGAAGGCAATCAGGGAACCGGTACATTCAAAGGAATCCTGATTTCAGAAAAAGGAGAAATGCTTGCCTGGAAGGAAATTCCTACCCGGAAAATTGAATTTATTGGTAACTCAATTACCTGTGGTTATGGAACTGAAGGACTTAAGAAAAGCGAACGATGGAAACCCTCGACTGAAAACAATTACCTGAGTTATGCACCTATTATGGCCCGCGCGTTTAAGGCCGATTACCACATTGTAGCGCATTCGGGAGAAGGCGCTGTCAGAAATTACGGGTATAAAGAAAAGGTTTCTCCAACCGGAACAATGCCGCGACGTTTTAACCGCTTGTTTGACGAGAAAGAACTACCGCTTTGGGATTTCAAACTATGGAAGCCCGATGTGGTGGTGATTAATCTGGGTACCAACGATTTCACTACAAAACCTTTTCCGGATAAAGATGTATTTAAAACCGGATACGCAAACCTGATAAATGAAGTTATCAAACAATACGGTGATTTACCCGTTTTTTGCGTGGTCGGACCAATGATGGACGAACCTTGCTACTCATACGTGAAAGAAATGGTTGAAGATTTTCGGTCGGCCAGTCAGAAAAAAAATGTCTATTTTGTAGGAATACCAACCTATTTGATTGATCCGGAGATAGATTTTGGATCGGATTATCATCCCAATTATATCGGGCAACGGAAAATGGCCGCTCATGTTTTGCCGGTCATCTCAAGTGTTTTGAGTTGGGATTATATTGACACAGAGCTATAATTGTCAGTTATGCAAAAAACAAAATTTCTGAATCTGTTTCAGGATTAATTTTTTGAACCTATTTTTGAGCTGAAATCAACTTTTAATATTCATTCACAACCAACTAAATTATCAATCATGAGTTTAAAATCAAATGTTAAAAAGTCAGTTTATTTTCTGGCACTTGCAGTATTTGTTACTGGTGTAATCTTTTCCTGTACACCTCAGAAACCTGCTAAAGTTATTGGACTTCAGTTGTGGTCGGTAAAAGACGACATGAAAACTGATGCCAAAGGTACCATCGCAAAAGTGGGCGCTATGGGTTACCAGTTCATTGAAGCTGCCGGTTATGGCGATGGTAAATTTTACAATATTGAACCAGCCGAATTTAAAGCGTTGACCGAAGCTAATAAATTGACATTTCTGGCATCTCATACCGGACAAGGTTTGCCGGATTCAGTAAAATGGGCTGAAACAATGGCTTGGTGGGATACTTGTATTGCTGCTCATAAAGCAGCTGGGGTAACTTACATCGTTCAGCCATGGATGGGCCAGGAAGCTTACAGAAGCCTTGATACCTTAAAAATGTACTGTAATTATTTCAATGCTGTTGGCGAAAAATGTAATGCGGCAGGTATTCGTTTCGGATATCACAACCACAGTGAGGAATTCAAGGACCTAGAAGGCGTGACCATTTACGACTTTATGTTGAAAAATACAGATCCTGCCAAGGTCATGTTTGAAATGGATTTATACTGGATTACCGAAGGTGGTAAAAATCCTGTAGATTATTTTAACGCCTATCCCGGACGTTTTGAATTATGGCATGTGAAAGACAAGGCAGAAGTTGGCGCTGGTCCAATGGATTTTAAACCAATTTTCGAAAATGCCGCTACTTCGGGCGTGAAAAAATTCATTGTAGAAGTGGAAGAATATAATTTCACTCCGATTGAAAGTGTACAGAAATCATTGGAATTTCTGCAAAATGATGAATTTGTAAAATGATAGAATTTTGAATACCATAAAAAAACCGTTTCAGTTAATCAGTCTGAAACGGTTTTTTTTTAATTTTTTGGATTGATGTCATGTTTGATTTCGATTTTCCCTGTAAAAAACTTTAACTAAATGGTTAAAGCATACTTTGGACACGATTTTAGAATCCAAAAAAAGCTGAGCTAATGGGCGATTACCATGAAAAATATGATAAGAGTATTCAATGGTCAAGATGGTTTTGAAAATTACCAATTATTTCAATTTTTTTCTCATATCGATGTTGTATTGATTATCAGATGGAGCCAGATCGGTCCATAGATAATGCAACACAATTCCCAATTGGGGAGCAATTAATCCCACATTATCGTCCAGCGCCTGTTCTTCAGGAGTTATTTGTTCATCCCCTGCATAATGAGCCATCATTGCATTTCTGAAAAGTGGGGCTATCGATGCAGCAATATCAGGCGGTACGTTATAAGGATCATGCGAAAGCAGATAAGTGAAAATACCATCCATGTGTCCGGATAAGAATAGATTTGAATAAGTTAAAAAATCAAGTCCGGGCGGGAATGGGACACCTATTGATGTGATATGTTTTGTATCAAGGACCATGTTATTCGGATCCATGTTTATGATGCGGAAAGGGCTTGGAGGGGTAACCAGGGAACCTGTTTCGATATCAATTAATACATTATTACCCTTTACCCGCGATGTAACATCATTAGCGTGGTAGTGTCCTGTAAAAATGACTCTTAGCCCGGCATCAATCAGTGCATCAGCGTTAGTTTCCCAGTTATCAGTCACATAGCCTGCATCAAGCGTTGCCTGTCCGGCGTAATGTTCCATTATCCCATGGTGCATCATCGCTAAAACCGTGATGTTTTTCTTCTTCGCTTCCGCTAACTTCTCCTTGATCCAACTCATTGTCTCATCTTTGATTAATCCGCTAACGGTTGCCAAACCGCCGGTTTCGTTCAGGTAATACTTGCAATCATCGATGCCAAGAATCCAGACTTTGTTAAAGGGTTCGCAGATATAACTTAGCGAATTGTTGTCTCTTGAAATCGCATTTTCATAGCCAAAATTGGAATAAATTTCTGCAAAATCATTTGCTGAAATGGAAGGAGTCGGTGAAGAATTATTCCCATCGTAAGCTACTGCTTCCGGATTATTGACATCATGGTTTCCGGGGATTACAAAAACTTTGATTCCCTGATCTGAAATCTGTTTTAGTAATATCGCCATCGTTTCATGACTGACCTTCTCCCCATCTTTGGTTAAGTCGCCTGGAATTAGAACAATATCTGGCTTTGCTGCGACAATTTCAGATAAAGCTTTCATTAAAATAGGGCCACCCAATTCGATCAGTTTAGGATCAAAATTCAGGTAGTTCTGAAAGGCAGCTCCAGTGGCTGCGCCATTCGTAAGCAATGTTGGATCGAGAAAGTGGATGTCAGACATTACCGCTATCTTCATGTGCGGCATAGCAGACTTTAAAATGTTTTCCTGATCTGCTATTTGTTCAGGTTGATCGATCACCAGGTCTTTGGTACAGGAGGCGGCCAGAATGATTAGAATCGTAAATACAAAAACTTTCAATGTTTTCATACTGTTGAGATTAAGATTGTTTAAATATGTTTATTAGAAAATCGCCTTTCGGGTTTCGTCAGCAACACATGTCATTATCTGTAAATCCTTTGTAACAGCATTGAAAAAAAGTTTTATAAACCGGTTAGCACTTCATCACTGCCGATGAGCTATCCATAACTATAATGAAAGAATCTTACTTGCCCAGTTTAATGGCAGCGAACTATAAATATACTAAATTTCGGGCAGATTTTCTGTTATTTAATGGCATTATTAAGGTGTAAAAGTTGACCATGTTCACACTGTGCTTACTGCATCAATAATTTCATTTCCTCTCAATAAAACAATAGCCCAAATAAGTTGAAAATCTTATCTGGGCTAATGTTAGGTCAGTGCGATGGATTTAAACCGGCCTGGTCAGTTCTTTCAGGTAACCTTTTAGTTCTTCATTTAAAAGGGGCGCTAATTCTTCAAAAACCTTTTTATGATAATTATTTAGCCAATCAATTTCTTCCGGATTGAGCAGGTTTTTATCAATGGCATTGGTGTCAATCGGACAAAGGGTTAGTGTATCGAAACGAAGGAAATTGCCAAACTCAGTGGTTTCGTCCTTCATACAAACAATCATATTTTCTGTTCGCAAACCGTATTCTCCCAATCGATACAAAGCTGGTTCGTTCGATAAAACCATACCGGCTTCAATAACGCGGTCGTTAAATTCCTGGCGAATACTCATTGGTCCTTCGTGCACATTCAGGAAATAGCCCACACCATGGCCGGTTCCATGCCCGTAGTTTAAACCATGCTGCCACATGTCTTTTCGTGCCAGGATATCAAGATGATAACCGCGCGTGTTAACCGGGAATTTAGCCAGGGTCAGTGAGATCATTCCTTTCAGCACAACTGTGAAATCCGTCTTCTGCTGACTGGTCAATTTCGATAAAGCGATGGTTCGGGTAATATCGGTTGTTCCGTCCAGGTATTGACCTCCTGAATCAAAAAGCAGGAATCCGTCCTTTTCAATGGGCAGGGCATTGTCTTCTGAAACATGGAAATGAACTATGGCGCCATGCTCTTTATAACCGACAATCGGGAAGAAACTGATTCCTTTAAAGTCGGGTTGTTCGGAGCGAAACTCAATCAGTTTTTCGGCAACGTTATATTCGTTTACTGAAACTTTTCCCAGATTGTTTTTCAGCCAGTAAAGAAATTCAACCATGGCAACACCGTCTTTACGCATCGCCTGCATGATGTTGTTGATTTCAGCTTCCGATTTAATCGCTTTCAGTTGACATGGAATAGATAACCCTTCTATAATTAGATTTTGACTAGGTATATTTTTAAGAATAGCTTGATTGGTGCGGTCGGGATCGAGCAGAATCCGCGTGCTAAATGGCAAATTCCTAAGGAAATCGGTTAATTCACGATACGCCCTAATTTTAATTCCTTCGGTTTCAAGTTTGGTTTTTAATTCGGACGGAAGTTTTTTATCCTCTAAAAACAAAATAGATTCTCTTTTTGAAATGGCAGCGTAAGCCATAAACACAGGATTGAATTCAACGTCGCTTCCGCGAAGGTTAAAAGTCCATGCCAGATCGTCCAGTGCAGTAATAATCTGGAGGTCGGCACCCAATTTTTCCAGTTCGCCACAAATGGCGGCAATTTTCGTTTTTCGACCTGTACAGGCAAATTTCAGATCGTGTTCATAGATTGCGGAATCGGGTAGGGATGGGCGATTAATCCATATTTCATTCAGTAAATCGCCCGATTCTTTCAGGAAAATCCCGGCCTGATCTAACTTTTGCTGAATCGACCTGAATTGATTGACTGAAATGCAGGATTCATCGGTTCCCACTGAATCACTTGTTTTCAGATTTTGGACTAACCAGTCTGCAGGTTCCGGATGTCCCGGAGTACGCATCTTAACGAGTTCAATTCCTGTCCCCTGAATTTGTTCTTCAGCCTGAAGGAAATAACGTGAGTCGGTCCAAAGTGCAGCTTTTTCACTACTGATGATGACCATTTCGGCAGAACCTGTAAAGCCTGAAATAAATGGTCGGGTTTGCCAGTGTGAAGGTAAATATTCGCTTAAGTGCGGATCGGTTCCGTAAATGATATAAGCTTCAATTCGGGCAATCTTCATTTTTGCCCGCAAAGCACTGATTCTTTCTTTAATAAGTTCCTTCACGATGGATTAATTCTTTAATTATATTTTTCATTGAAATTGATGGCAGTTCATCCAGATTCAATTCCTGAAGTTTGTAAAATTCGAATGACGAAATATCATCCATGGCAGTCATCCGATGTAAATTCTCTGTTTTGGCCAGAAAGGCCAGATCGAGCGTATAGACTGAAAATCCGGAGAAAATATATTCGTTCGGAAAAGAGCAGAAATATTGGAGCGAATGGATATGGATTCCCAATTCTTCCTGAATTTCGCGCACAGCGGCCTGTTCGGCAGTTTCCATCGGATCAATAAATCCACCGGGCAAATCGAGCATGCCCAAGTGGGGTTCTATGGCACGTCGTGTAAATAGCAATTCGCCCTTTTCGTTAAAAAGAAGAACCGCAACCGCCGCCGATGAATTGACATAGTAATGGAACGAGCAGTCGCTGCATTTGAACGACCTGTTACCGGTTGCCGGAAAATTTGCCGAACCACATTTGGGGCAAAACTTTAAAACATTAACCGGATGCGTATCTGAGTACATGAAAAAAAGTGACTAAAGTGAGCTAGAGTTCCGAGTGCCTATAGTAAAAAAACAATTGAACTTTAAAAGTGTCAGAAGTACCTGGAATTTAGAATGCCTAACTGTTATTAATTTTAGGCACTCCGAATTTTAGGCACTTCGAACTACTTCTATTTGGTAATTCCCTGAGCCTTCATCCACTGCGCGAACAGGTTGGGCCATTGGTCAACCGGCAAATTCTTTTTGTTCATGCCAAAACCATGTCCACCATTTCTGAAAATGTGCATTTCTGCGGGTATTTTGAACTTTTTAAGCGCCATATAAAATTCAATTGAATTGCGTGGCGGAACTCCTCCATCATCATCAGCGAGGATAAGGAAGGTTGGTGGTGTTTGAGCCGTAACATGTAGTTCGTTCGAATATTTTTCGACCAATTCCCATTTATTGCCGGTTCCAATCAGATTTGTGCGGGATCCCATGTGCCCGAATTCTTCACTGAATGTAATCACCGGATAAAGCAAAAGCATAAAATCGGGCCGACAACTGTATTTTTCGATTGGATCATTTGAGTCAGGTTTGCCCATATCGAATCGGGTTCCGGCAGTTGAAGCCAAATGACCTCCGGCCGATGAGCCTGCAATACCAATTTTGGCGGGATTAATTCCCCACTCTGCGGCCTTTTGGTGTACAATCCTCAAGGCACGTTGTGTGTCTTCCAAAGGAATCTGATCGTGTCCGTAAGGAAGACGGTATTTTAGCACAATACCGGCAACGCCTTGTGTGGTGAGCCATTCGGCCATGTCGTAACCTTCGTGGTCCATGGCTTCCATACCATAACCTCCACCGGGACAAATAACTACGGCTGCACCTGTATTAATCCCTATTTTTGGTAAATACACGTAAATTTCGGCTTCCGAAACATTGCGAACCCGTTTACCTTCAAATGTTTCTTCCGGTAATGTCATCCCATTGCTATCGGGTGCGCCATTCGGCCATACTTTGAGTTTAAAATCCTGTGTCATGCCTGATATGCTAATGATGACCAAAGTGACTAGTACTAAACTTGTTTTCATTTGAATTAAGATTTTGCGCCAACAAAAAAGTGGTCTTTGTCAGCAAAGAGAATATTAAATGTAGTTAATGACCCGTAAATACGTGTAATGTATTGCTGTAAATTTACCTTTTCTTCATCGGTTAATTTCTCATGACTGTTAATATTTTGTTCCAGTAAGCGAAGCCTGTCCCTCAGCATAACTATTTTGTGAAAGAAGTTTTCAATCGGTATTTCTTTCGGTTTTAACGACAGGTTTGAAGGCTGCAGAAGCATGTTCCCACCTATCCATTTATCTCCCAATGGGACTATTTCCTGAAGCGCACTCTGTTCTTCAAGGACGTAGCGCAATACTTTTTCAACTTCAGCAAGGGTAAGCGAATTTTTGGGTTTCTCTGCCGGAGTTTCAATAACCTCCAGATCTTCATTTCGTTTGGTAATTTCAATTTTTCCTCCCCGTTCAAAAAATATTTCATACGAGGTTATTTTATTTTTACTGATAATCCCTTCTCCATAACGAGGATGTTCTACCCGGGTACCAACTGCCAATTCTTCCATATGAATAGTTTTTCTGATTCTTTAAAAATTCTAAAAATACGAATTTATGCGAAAATGTTTTGTGAATATAAAAGTTTTGTGAAGTTGAAATTTGATGTTATTTGCCGGTAAAATCGATTATTTTTGGGCTATGTTTTTAACGTTGCTATTAAAAGGAATTTTAATCGGATTTTTGGTCTCCATACCACTTGGGCCAATTGGTATATTAGTCATTCAGCGAACCGTGAATAAAAGCCGTATAGCCGGTTTGATGTCAGGAATGGGAGCTGCTTTGTCTGATACGCTTTATGCTGTCATAGCCGGTTTCAGCCTGACTTTCATCATTGATTTCATCCGTGAAAATGAATTGCTTTTCCAGGCTTTTGGAGCTGTAGTAGTTTTGGCGCTCGGCATTCATATCTTCTTTAAAAATCCGGTGACTGATTTACGGCGCAACCGACTCAAAGGAAACACTCATTTTCAGGATATTATTTCAAGTTTTCTTGTCACTATTTCCAATCCGCTCACTGTTTTTGTATTCCTTGCTGTTTTCACCAGTTCGGGTGTTGCTATTAGTATGGAGAAACCGTATCATTCGTTTTTTGTTATTCTCGGAATCTTTAGCGGTGCTTTTATCTGGTGGTTTTCGCTGTCGGGAATTGTCAGCTTGGTAAAACACAAAATTAATCTGCGGATTTTGTGGTGGATTAATAAGACTGCCGGAATTTTAATTGTATTGTTTGTGCTGATTACGGCTGTTGTTGTTGTCCACAAAGGAATTTAAATATAAGAAAAAGTCTTTAGTCATTAGTCATTCGAAAAGGGAAAACAGTAAAGAGTAAAAATGATATAGACGGGATGACTTACTTTCCTCATTCCTCATTCCTTTTTCTTTTTCCTAATGACTTTTTTCTAAATTATTAAAAATCCGGATCATTTCGTCGGTAAAGAATTTGGATGCTGCAATTGGTTTATTGGTCAGTGCGCTGAAGAACGCCAAAACCGTTTCTCCTGAATTAATCAGTTCTCCCTGTTCGTTGTAAATCTCAGTTTTAATTAGAAATTTTACTTTTGGAATTGTGTCAACAATGGTTCTTACAGTTAATAATTCGTCGTAGTAGGCCGATTTGAAATAGTTTATTTTAAGGCTTCGTGCCGGAAGCAGAATATTTAATTCTTCCATCTGCTTGTAGGTAAATCCCATTTCCCGAATCATTTCTGTACGTCCAATTTCGTAATAACGGGCATAATTTCCGTAATAAACAACTCCCATTTTGTCGGTATCCTGGTAATAAACCCTGATTTTGGTTTCGGTAACAATCATCGGTGTTTGATTTATTTGAGTGGGGAATTCGGTTCTTTGGCCATATGGTTATACGTCAGTCGGTCGAGCAACGAAGGAAAGAATTTGCCCAGAAAAACAGTGAGCCTACCTTCTACAAAAGTCAGTATAAGTTCTCTTTTTCGCTTTTCAACGGCGCGGACAATTTGCCTGGCACATTCTTCGGCTGGCATCATTTTTTCTTCATTCCGGGGACTTTCTCCCTGTTCCGACCCATCGGTGGTCAGTGCAAACTTCCGAACTTCAGAAGCAGTAAAACCGGGAGCTGCAACCAGAACATGAAGACCTTTCCGTAGGTTTTCAATTCTGATCGTATCCAGAAATCCACGAATGGCAAATTTGGATGCTGAATATCCGGTACGGCCCGGTAGTCCAACGTAGCCTGCAATTGAAATCACACCAACCAGGCTGCCTTTGGATTTTAATAAATGAGGCAAGGCGTATTTGCTGCAATAAACTGTTCCGTAGAAATTGACATCCATCAGTTGACGAATCACTTTCAGGTCAACTTCTTCAAAAATAGCCCTCATCGAAATGCCTGCATTGTTGATCAGTACATCAATCCGGCCAAATCGTTTGATGGTTTCTTCAATCAGTATCTGGCAATCCTCTTCCCGGCTGACATCAGTTTTTTGGATCAGTATTTCAGTTTCAGGAAGTTCGGATCGAAGTTCTTCAAGAAGTTCGGTTCTGCGTGCACCCAACGCTAAGCAAGCTCCTTTTGATGCGAATTCTTTTGCCAGCGCCCGGCCAATTCCTGATGAAGCACCGGTTATTACCACAACTTTGTTGTTCATGAGATGAAAAAGTGTTACTACAAAAACAAAATTAGTTTTATTTTTCAAGGACTATAACATAGATATGTTAACATTCATTTGTTTATAAAATCTGTGACATTTTTGTGATTAATTTCCCGCTTGGTTTGCAAAAAAGAAAATAGCGTTTACCTTTGCAGCGCTTTACCAGTCAGGTAAAGTATTTAAGGATGACTCAGTAGCTCAGCTGGTAGAGCACATCCCTTTTAAGGATGGGGTCTTGGGTCCGAATCCCAACTGGGTCACTTTTTAAAATTAAAACCTTGCAAATCAATGATTTGTGAGGTTTTTGTTTTTAGTAGTGTCAAATTCGGTGTTAATAACGGATCAATCGGGAATGTTGTAGAGGCGGATAGAAACACATTATAGGGTATTAAATCGATATCTGCGAAATCAATGATTGACCGCATCTTATGAATTAACCTTCTTTTGCATTTGGGAAGGAAGCATTTTGGAGATTTTTGAATGCTGGATGCAGAATTTGAAGCGAACCTTTTTACACCAAACCAATATACACATACCCATCTTCAATTTTTACCGGATACGTTTTTAGTTGGTATTCTTCGTCAGTAAGGCAGGTTCCGTCTTCAAGCGAAAAGGATCTTTTATGAAACGGGCAGGCTACTTTTGGCGTTCCGTTCGAATCGCCGGTCAACCCGCGCGAAATGGCCATCTCTTTTTTGTGCGGGCACTGGTTTTGCGTTGCATACCATTTATTTTCTTCGGCAAAGTTGAATACCGCAATTTGTTCGCCATTCACCAGAACACATGCTCCGGCGTTTGCCGGAAATTCATCAACCGATGCTGTTCTAACCCATTCTTTTGTTTCCATAGTTTCAGTTTTTATTTGGCAGGCATTTTCTGGTCACGCAGCGCAACGAATTTAATATTCGAATCGATTTCTTCTGAATTAATAAAGTGCCTGTACCTTTTTCGCAATTCCGGATTATTGACGACTTCTTTCCATTCGCACTGATAGCTTTCAACCAGTTTCTGCAAATCGGCCTCCAGTTTTTCGCCAATTCCCAACGAGTCGTTTACCACCACATCGCGTAGGTAGCCCAATCCACCTTCCATGCTACCCAGCCATTTGGCTGTCCGGGTGAGCGGCTCTGCAGTTTTGATGTAAAACATGATAAACCGGTCGATGTATTTAATGACTGTTTCCTTGTCAAGGTCGGAAGCCAGCAAATCTGCATGTCGGGGATTTGTACCTCCGTTTCCGCACACAAACAGGTTCCAGCCTTTTTCGGTGGCAATTACGCCAAAATCTTTACTTCGGGCCTCGGCACATTCGCGCACACAGCCTGATACACCGCCCTTAATTTTATGTGGAGCGCGAATTCCCTTGTACCGCTCTTCAATTTCAACGGCAAACGATACCGAATCGTCCATCCCGAACCGGCACCAGGTTGAGCCCACGCAGCTTTTTACCGTTCGCAGCGCTTTTCCGTAGGCATGCCCGCTTTCAAATCCGGCATCAATCAGTTCTTCCCATATATCCGGAAGCTGATCGACTCGTGCACCAAATAAATCGATGCGCTGACCTCCTGTGACTTTGGTGTATAAATCATACTTGCGGGCCACTTCTCCGATCACAATGAGTTTTTCAGGAGTAACCTCTCCGGCAGGCATACGCGGAACAACGGAATACAAGCCCCGTTGCTGAATGTTTGCCAAAAACCGGTCGTTGGTATCCTGAATGGTGTCGTGTTTAGCAATTACCTCATTCCAGATGCTGGCCAGTAACGAAGCTGCCATTGGCTTGCAAACTTCGCAGCCGTGGCCAGTTCCGTATTTTTTCAGTAACTCCGGATAGCTTTTTATTTCATCTATTTTAATCAGGTCGAATAGTTCCTGACGGGTATAGCCAAAATGTTCGCAAATCACTTTCCGGACTTCTTTTCCACGCGATTTCATCGAGAAGGTCAGCAGATCATCGAGCATCGGAACACAGCCACCACAGCCGGTCCCCGATTTGGTACACTTTTTTATTAGCGGAACCGACTCGGCGCCATCTATTTCAACCGCGTTAAGAATTGCCTTTTTGCTGATGTTTTCGCACGAGCAGATTACAGCTTCATCAGGCAAATCGGCAATGCCGATGCCAGCACCGCCACCTCCGCGCGTGCCCAGAATCAGATCTTCCGGATTTTCAGGAAGTTTAATCTTGCTGTTGACAATTTGCTTCAGCATATTGTATTCTTCGGCATCGCCAACCAATATTCCGCCCAACAAATATTTACCGTCGTGAGAAATATTTAGTCGTTTATAAATGCCACGGGTTTTGTTTTCGTAAACAATGGTTTTTGCAAGGTGGGGTTCTGACAGCGCATGGCCGAAACTGGCTACATCGGTACCAATCAATTTGAGTTTCGATGAAAGATCAAACCCTAAAAATTCTCTCTGTCCATTTCTCAAATTAGCGATCAGCACTTCGGCCATCTCGTAACACGGCGCCACCAGACCCCAAACCATTCCATGGACCACTACACATTCGCCGATTGCAAAAATCGACTCGTCTGCAGTTTCCATTTTGCTGTTTACCACTATTCCGCCACGAGGATGAACTTCCAACCCACATGACCTGGCAAGCTCGTCGCGTGGTTTAATTCCTGCTGAAATAACCAGCAAATCAGTTTCAAGCATCGAACCATCAGTAAATTGCATACCAGTGATTTTGCCATTGCCTAATATTTTCTCGGTACTCTTATTCAGAAATACATCCAGATTGAACGATTCGAGTTTGTGTTTTAGCATCGAAGCGCCCAATTCGTCAAGCTGACGGGGCATCAGCCGTGTTGCAAATTCAATCACACTGGTTTTTAACCCATCATCCATTACGGCTTTTGCGGCTTCCAGACCAAGCAAGCCGCCTCCAATTACAGACGCTTTTGAAGCTTTCGGAATATATTTTTTGATGGCCAGTATATCCTCGAAGGTTCGGTAAACAAATACACCTTTTTTGTCGATGCCAGGAATCGGCGGAACGAAAGCGGATGAGCCGGTCGCCAGAACTAAAATATCGTATGAATAGGAGTGACCATGTTCCGAAATAACTCGCTTTTCGTTTCGGTCGATTGCTGCAATCCGGTCACCCGATTTAAGAGTAATCTGATTGTCGTGATACCAGTTGGCTGGGGCAAGCAGAAGTTCGTCGGCCGATGTTCCGGTGTAAAACGAAGTTAAATGGACCCGATCATAGGCCGGAATATTTTCTTCGCCAAAGACAAGCAACTCATGGTCAACGTTCATTCCGGCATCAACAAACTTTTCGCAAAACCGGAAGCCTGTCATTCCGTTTCCTATCAGCACAATTTTCTTTTTCATTTTGAGAGTGTTTTGTTGATATTTCGAAATACCCCCTTTATTTTAGTGTCCAGTTCTTGAAATTTGTAATATTTCAGAAATGCACCCCTGTTTATTTTGGGATATAAATATATTTATATCTTTATTTCAAAAGAATAAAAAATATTGCAGATTGTTTGTGTGTTTCTTATTTATTAACTAAAAGAAAACAATTAATTGATTATATTGTCTTATTGATAGATTTTAATTGAATATTAATAAAAATGGATATTTTAAATAGTCTAGAAAATGTTCTTTTGCAACTAACAGCTGCACACCAAAAAGATCCGAATCAGGAAACGTGGAATAACGAAGTTTTTCCGGCAGAATGGCTTTATATCAGGCGGATAACAGACCGGTTAAAGAGTTTTTCTCCGGAAGCTTCAACTGAGTTAATCGTTGCGGCCAACTGCCAACATCTTTGCCGATGGGAAATAGAGCGAAAAAGTTTTCCGGATGGCCGCATTGGGTATTACCAATGGCGTAATTACCTGTCTGAATATCAGTTTCAGAAAGCAAGGGAGATTATACTTGAAGCAGGGTTTGGGGATGAATTTGCCAATCGGGTAAAACTGATTGTTAAAAAGGAAAATATTTTTTCCAATCCGGAAGCGCAAACACTGGAAGATGTGGTTTGCCTGGTGTTTATGGAATTTTACCTGGACGACTTTATCCGTGCAAAAAGCGAACTAAACATGGCTACCGTAATTTTAAAAACCTGGAATAAAATGTCGGAAAGGGGGCATCAGGAAGCTTTGAAAATTCAATTTCCTGACGAAACATTGCCAGTAATCAAAAGTGCACTTGGACTTTAATACCGGAACACATTGAATCGGTTTTCGAGCAGCGAAAAAACCAATAGTTTTCCGGATAAAACTTCGCCGTGTCCAACAATGATTTTCAGCACTTCGCTGGCTTGTAAAGTTCCGGCAACTCCGGGCAATACGCCCATTAACCCAATTTCATTCTCCTGAAACAGTCCATCTGGGGGAAGTTCAGGAAACAAATCGGCTAAACACGGACCGCCCCGATAATTGAAAACGGTGACCTGTGCTTCGTAATTCAGGACCGACGCAAAAACAAGCGGAACGGCAAATTGATGAGTTTTTTCGCCAAGAAGTGACCTGGTTTTGTAATTGTCGGTACAGTCAACCACCACATCTGCAGCCTGAATCAAATCATCTGCATTTTCAGGATTAATGCGGAAATCCATACATACCACTTCGGTTTCAGGATAAATGTCGTTTATGCGAGCTTGTGCCAAATACACCTTCTTTTTCCCTAGATCGGTAGTTCCGTATAGGATCTGACGTTGTAGGTTTCCGAGACTCACCACGTCGTCGTCAACAATCGTGAAATGACCGATTCCGGAAGCTGCAAGGTACGTGAGTAACGGACTGCCTAAACCACCGGCTCCAATAACCAGAACCCGGGCATTTTTAAGGCGTTCCTGACCTTCGGTGCCAACTTCGGGCAACGAAATATGGCGTGTAAAACGGATTTTATCGGTTTCGGTTAACTTTTTCATTCGTGGTGACATTCACAGTTTTCTCCCCATTCGCTGGTTCCGTCGGTAAAAAATTCATGCTTCCAAATCGGAACTTCGTGTTTTACCCGATCAATAATGTATCTGTTGGCCTCGTAGGCCGAAGCCCGGTGAGCCGATGCCGTAATGACTACTACCGCACATCCCATCACTTCCACTTTTCCGATGCGGTGCACGCAGATGGCCTTGTTTAACGACCATTTGCTCGTTGCTTCGTTCAGAATTGAAGCAATCATCGATTCAGCCATAGGAACATACGCTTCGTATTCCAAACGGTCAACCGACTTTCCCTGGTTCGAACCCCGAACTTCGCCGCTGAATAAAACAACAGCTCCTGAATTCGGATCCCTGAAATCGGCAAATAGGGTAGAGTAGTCTAGTGGTTTATCTGTAATGGATTTCATGTCGTTAATTTTATCCACCACTTGATGGCGGGATCAGGAATACAACCAGATTTTCTGTCAATACAAAGTCTTGCGGAACAAATTGTTCTCCAATGGCAATCCGGCATTTACTGAGCATGACGGCTCCTTCCGGATTTCTGGCGATCAACTTTTTCAGAATTTCGTTGCAGCTCACCGGAAGGGTACATTTTACCTGTTCGGTGCCTGCAAAATATTTCCGTAATCCGGCAAAACAGCTGACTGTTATTTCAACTTCTTTATTCATTTTATCCTCCTATGTTTCTCATTGATAATATACTTCCCTGAAATTTGACTTTTTGTTTCATTGCCATCAGCTCTTCGAGTTTTTCGATTAGCCGGGGTCGGTCGTTTATGAATTCAGTCAAACGGATTCCGTTGGCATTGCTCAGGCAACCGTAAAAATATCCCCGGCTGTCCATGCGTAACCGGTTGCAATCGTGGCAAAACGGAGTCGATTCGTTGGCAATAATCCCAAATCTGGCTCCGGAACTGGTTTCCCAATACCTCGAAGTTGCACCATTTTTACGGGGCAATTCCTGAATGTCGTATTTATTCCGGATAGTGTCCAGAATTTCGGCTTCCGGATAAAACAGTTCGTTTTGCTGCTTAAATATTGGGCCCATTTTCATCAATTCCAGATAACGGATAGCGATGTTTCGTTCGGCAGAATATTCAAGTAAAGGGATGATTTGCGAATCGTTTTGGTTGCGGAGAATCACCGCATTTAGCTTGATTTCGATTCCACTTTTTACGGCTTCATCAATGCCTTCAAAAACCCGCTCTGTATGGTTATTTCTTGACATTTTGGAAAAAATGGCTGGATCAATTGCGTCAACCGAAATATTAATTGCCTGCAATCCGGCAGCGATTAAATCGTTTACTTTCCCTTTCAGGTAAAAGGCATTGGTGGTCATTCGGATGTCGTCGATTCCCAGCGCTTTGATCTGCCGGATGAGTGGAATTAACTCGCCATACAACAAGGGCTCGCCACCTGTCAGTCGGATGCTTTTCAGGTTCAGTATGGAATGCATGGCAGAAATTAACTGCACAAAATCGTCGGTCTTCAGTTTCTCATTTCCTTTTCCAATTGAAAATTCAGGAGAAAGTGAGCCAATGAATTTTTTATCCATGATGACGGTTTCTTCGCCAACACAATACACACATGCAAAGTTACAATCGTTAATCAAACTCACCCTTAATTTTTCGAACCTTCGCCCATATTGATCTGTAATCATCCCGATTTATTCCTCCTTTTACTATTCAAGCACTTCAATAATTTCGACCGTTTCAAAGTCCGATTTTTTTGTTTCACAAACCGGACAACTGTAATTTTCCGGAAGCAATTTAAACGGTATTCCTGCCTTAATATCTGCCAGCACATCGCCGTATCGCTGATCGTACGCTGTGCCACAACTTCTACATTTCTGAATAACAAACGATTGCGTCGACAAACTCTTCGCTGTTTTTATCCATGCATCACGTCGGGGTGCAGAAATCTCAGAGTAATAACGTTTGGTGAGTTCATTGAGTTTTTGAGGCAGGTCATTTTTACTGATATTTTGCTCGAAAAGGATATATTGACTGCTGTTTGGATTGAAATCGCCTGCATAATAAATGGAGTACGTTCTGAAAATATCAATCCATGCAGGTAATCCTAATCTTCCTTCGACTTTAATTACCACATTGGTAAACAGCTCCATAGGTTTGGTCTGAATAGTAAACGAAATTCCGAAGGTGCGGATATCGAACAGATCGAATTGGCCAACAATGTATTTTTTCAGTTTGAAAGCCTGCTCGTCGAGCAAGGGCAAATGCCAGTTTAGTTCGAACGAGGAATGTCTCATGTTGATACCGAACCGTCCAATCAGCGCTTCCCAGAATATTTTATGCTCAGGCGATATTCCTTTAATTAGGAAGGTTTTCCATGGTGTGATGCAGATTTTGCCTAGCCCTGTCTGGTTGCATAACCGGCTTATTTCGCGCAGAAAAGAGATCGGGTACCGGTTGTTCCGCCAGTAAAATCCGGCCCAAAAAGTTTCGTCATTTTCATTTTTATTCAGCCCTTCATAGTACGGGAAAAATCCTTCAGGAATGCGAAGCTCCTCGTCGCTTTCGAAAGTGTGGACCGGAAAATTGAGTGGAAGTCCATGGATGAGATGCTCCATGGTGATTTCCGGATTTTTTATCCACATTTTTTCGAGGTGAACAGCAATAGTGGCAATGTCGTCGGTAAAAATCAAGCCGGGCCATTTTTTTGTTTCCTCCTGTTCTCCAAATTTCAGGTACAAAAACCAATAATTTGGGGTCTGTGAGGCAATAAAATTCAGGTTCCCGAAGAACAACGGCACCAGGTTTTGTTTGGGATCGACCAGATTGACACGAAGCGTGTGTTTGTATTCGATTTGTTCCAATATATTGAGGTAAGTGCCGGAATGTACCCAGGCGGTTGACGGCAAAATATCGACACAGACATACGACGAAACAACGTTTTGATACGCATATTCGCGGTCAAAAAACAAAACATTTCCGGAGTTTTCCTGAATAGCGCCTGAGTCTGACATTTGATTCCGATAGAAAATAATGTCCTGCCGCGAGCCGAAAAAAACAGTGTCGTTGCCAGCCCTCTCAGCAACATCTAAAATGTTGTTCAGGTATGAAGGAGTCAAAACGCCTCCTTTGGTCAAAACTCTGGAAAGTTCAGTGTTTTGGTTCATATTCAGTCGATTAATACGGGTTGGCTGAACTCTTTCAAAATCTCCTTGATTTCGGGGCGGCAACTGCCACAGCCCAACCCGGCACCCGATTTCTCGCAAACAGAATCGAGGTCGGCACATCCATTTTTTATTGCGTTCCGGATATTTCCTTCACCCACATTGTTGCACGAACAAATCATTTTTCCCAGCATGGGTTCGCTCGCTTTACCAGTTCGCAGTAGTTTCTTCCGCAACCCGGCTAACTCGGTTTTTTGTACGATCAGTTTCCTGAATTCTGTAAATTCAGCTTTGTCGCCCATCAGGATTGCGCCAACCAACACATCGCCTTTCACAATGCATTTTTTGTAATAGCGTTCTGCCCGGTCGAGAAATACCACTTCTTCGTATTCAACCGAATCGTCGGGAATGGAAGACAAACCAATCGAACACAAATCGATTCCGGGAAATTTGAGCAGATTCATGAGTACCGATCCGGAGTAAAAACTCATCGTATTTCCGTGCAGGTACGCGGCTAAGATGCGCGCCTGTTCTTCGGCTGCCGAAGTAATTCCGTACAGATTGCCTTTAAATTCGGCGATTTCGCCAATGGCAAAAATGTTTGGGTCGCTGGTTTGCAGGTATTCATTCACTAAAATTCCACGCCGCAGTTGTAGTACATCGGTTGCGTATTCGATGTTGGGACGGGTACCCACAGCCAGCACAATGGCGTTGTACCTGACCCGGTTTCCGCTCTTGAAAGTTACTTCGTATGAATGGCCATCTTCAACCGGAATCACCTGACTGATTTCGTCGTTAAACAGAATGGTCAATCCTTTTTCCTGAAGGGTTTCCTTCAGCATGGTACCAGATTCATCATCGAGTTGCCGGTCCATCAAACGTGGATTTCGGTTTACTAATGAAGTGTGGATGCCCAGTTCGAGCAGTGCGCCAGCCATTTCCAGACCCAAAAGTCCGCCGCCGACCAACAAGATCCGGTCGTCGGTTTTCAACTCGTGATTAAATAGTTCGGCGTCTTTTATATCACGAATGGTGTATACCCGTGGATAGGATGCCCATAAAGATTTGGGCGAATTTGCCCGTGAGCCGGTTGCTAAAATCAACTTGTCGTAGGCGTATTGCCGGCCTTTTGTTCCAAACGCAATCTTCTTTTCTTTATCAATTTTTTTCAGTCCAACCCCTGCAATAACCTGAACATTCAGTTGAGCCAATTCCTCTTTGTTCGTTTTCTGAAGTTTGGCCCAGCTTAAACTTCCGGAGATAAAATCGGGCAGTAAAATGCGGTTGTAAAAGGCATCGGCCTCTTTTGAGAGGATGATTATTTCGTCGGTCGTATTTTTTGCACGAAATGCGCGGACAAACTCAAGCGCAGCTGCACCTGCTCCTGCAATGAGTATCGTTTCTTTTTCTTTCCTGAATTTCCGGACCTCGACTACGGAATATTTAAAATCGGGTTCTTTCGATTTTGGATCGACCAGATCAAGTGTCAGGTTATTGGTGCGAACCGAATTTCCGGAGAAGATTTTGCCCCAGTGCATGGGCAGAAACACCACACCAGCCTTGATTTCGTCAGTAATTTTAAGAGGAACCTGCAAGGTGCCGCGGTTCCCCAAGACTTCAACAATATCGCCATCGTTTAAGCAACGCGAATCGGCATCTTTGGGATTCATTTCCAGGAAAGAACCGTCGATGTGTTGGCGTAGTTTTTCAACTTTTCCGGTTCGCGTCATCGTGTGCCACTGATCGCGAACGCGGCCTGTGGTAAGCACCAGCGGATATTCCGATGTCAGCGGTTCCGATTCGTTTTCAGGATTAACAGCCAAAATTCGGGCTTTTTGGTCAGGAGTAAAAAAACGTCCGTCTTCGAAAAGTCGTTTGGCACGTCCGTCGTCTTTCCCGAAAAACGGCCATTGTGCCGTGCCTTTTTCCTTCAGGTAATTGTAATCCAGTTTTTCAATTGAAATATGGGTTCCGGCAGTAAGCTTTTTGTATTCATCAAATACTTCCTGACTATTCCTGAATTCGAATCCCGGATAGCCCATCTGGCGGGCAACACGACAAATAATTTCGTAATCAGGAAGAACTTTTCCGGGGCCATCGATTACTTTTTCGAGGTAACTGATCCGGCGTTCGGAGTTGGTCATGGTTCCTTCTTTTTCGAGCCAACCGGCAGCTGGAAAGATCACGTCAGCAAAAGTAATAGTGTCCGATTTTTCGGAAATATCCTGTACGACTACTAATTTTGCTTTTTTGAGGGCTGCTTCAACTTTGGCCGAATTGGGCAAACTCACCAGCGGATTGGTGCAAATAATCCAGATGGCTTTCAGCTTTCCGGAGTCGAGGGCATCGATCATTTCGGTGGCCGAATAGCCGGGTTTCGCCGGAATATCTTCGACTCCCCAGAAGTCGGCCACTTCTTTGCGATGATTTTCGTTGGCCAAATCGCGGTGGGCAGGCAATAAATTGCACATTCCACCAACCTCGCGTCCACCCATCGCATTGGGTTGGCCTGTCAGCGAGAACGGGCCTGATCCGGGTTTGCCGATTTGCCCGGTGATGAGTGAAAGATTGATGAGCGAAAGGTTTTTGTTTACCCCGATCACACTCTGGTTGAGGCCCATCGCCCACATCGAAATATAACCTTTGGCATTGCCGATGTAGCTGGCAGCAAGCCGAATATCATTAACAGGAATACCGCAGATTTCAGCAGCTTTTTCGAGCGATGTTTCCATCACTTTCTGTCGGTAATCTTCAAATCCGGTGGCGTTTTCGGTACTGAATTTTAAATCAATGTTTCCATCTTCAATCAGGCAGCGACCAATGGCGTTGTTCAGAAAAACATCGGTTCCGGGATTGAGTTGCAGGTGCAAATCGGCCACCGAACAACTTTGTGTACGGCGCGGGTCGGCTACAATAATTTTGACATCCGGATTTTTTGCTTTATGGGCTTCAATTCTCCGGAACAAAATGGGGTGGCACCAGGCCAGATTGGCTCCGGTAATAAAAAAGCAGTCGGCCAGCTCAATATCTTCGTAGGCAATCGGAACAGCATCTTCTCCAAGTTGCATTTTGTAGCCAACCACGGCTGAACTCATGCACAGGCGCGAATTGGTGTCAATGTTGTTTGTTTTCCAGAAACCCTTTGCAAGCTTGGTTGCCACATAATATTCTTCAGTCAGGCATTGGCCTGAAACATAGAATCCAACCGAGTCTGGGCCAAATTTTTCGATGAGGGCTTTGAAAACCTGAGCAACACGCTCAACAGCACCGGTCCATTCAACCGGTTTCAGCGGATAGCCTTTCGCAGCGCGCATTTGAGGAACTAGTAGCCGGTCGTCAGTTTTATTCACCACATAATGAAGATTCAAGCCTTTTGAGCAAAGCTTTCCTTTGTTTACGGGATGATCGGGGTCTCCTTTCACAGAAACTTTCCCGTTCTTATTTTTGGTTACGATTACACCGCATCCAACCCCGCAATAGGAGCAAGTCGATTTATATGGCTTTGTCAAATGACTCATTGTTGCATTTGGTCTGTATTTTAAAAAAGAACTGATTAATGATTGTGAATTCCTTTTTCAACCGGAACCGGTATCATTTCGGGTTGTAGAGCGCCATCAAGACTGTCTGATGGAGCTAAACGAGGTACAATGAAGAAAGCCGAAAGGGAGATGAGCGAGACTGCCATGCCTATGTACATGAGGCCTTGTTGGTAACTGACACCTTCCATTTTTAAAACAAAACCCATGAGCATGGCGCCAAGGTTTCCGCCTGCACCAACAATTCCGGATACCATACCAATTGCCCGTTTGTTCATGTAAGGCACAACTGAGTAGGTTGCGCCGTTTCCCATTTTAACAAACAACGCAAAAATGATCAGCGAAACAACGGCCATGACTAATCCATTCATTTTCGAAAACATTACGATTCCAAGTCCGGCAAGGAAGAGGCTGGTTCCCAAAACCCAGGTTCGCCCTCTTAGACCTCTGGTTTTGTTTACCTTGTCGCTGATAATCCCTCCAAGAGCACGGGCGAAAATATTCATGAACCCGAAAATACCTGCCAAAATACCTGCTGTTGCCAGCGTCAATCCGTAAGTGTCTTTAAAATAGAGGGCTGCAATGTTGTCAATCGTAATCTCAACGCCAAAAGAGCAGCCATAAATGAAAAACAGAATCCAAATCCTACGGTCTTTTAGTACTTCCATAATCTTGACTGGTTCCAGATTCTTTTTCCCTTCTTCGCTGTTGCGTTTAATGTCGCTGAAGTTGCCTTCAGGAGTATCCTGAGTAAATTTATAATAGATAAAACCCATCAAAATCATTGCAGCACCGGGAATGATCATACTATAACGCCACGCCAATGAATTGGTGAATCCGAGTGCGACAAAGCCAGCAAAAATTAACGGCATAATTATTTGAGCCAGGCCACCGCCCAGATTACCCCATCCGGCAGCAATGGCATTTGCCGAGCCGATCACATTCGATCCAAACATGGCCGAAGTGTGATACTGCGTGACAACGAACGAAGCGCCAATAATACCAATTGCCAGCCGGGCGACGATGAATGTCTCGTAGTTGTGAGAAAATCCGATCATGATTACAGGTATTGCGCCCACAATCAGGAGAACCGAATAAGTGATACGGGGCCCTATTTTGTCGCAAATCCAGCCAATCAGCAGCCGTGCAAAAATGGTAATCGAAACTGAGGCAATAATGATGTTGCCAATTTGCGATTTGGTGAGATGAAACTCTTCGCGAACAACAGCCATGAGCGGAGCAATGGCAAACCACGCGAAAAAACTGATTAAAAAGGCCATCCAGGTTAAATGGAAGGCACGCATTTGTGGAGTTTTCAGACTGAATAAATTAATTGATTCAGCCTTGCCTGTTGATTGTGTTACGTTCATCATTGCTGTTTTTAAAGAGGTTAATACTTTGCCTGACCATTTGATTGGTTCTAAATCTCAATTGATTGAATGATGGCTGACAATAAAATACTCGAACGTCTTTTATTTTGCAATGATATTCATTGAATATTAATTGAATGTTAATTGGATATTTATTTAATGGTTTTATTGTCAAAATGATAAAATAAATGGATAGTAGGTTTCAAAATGACATTTAATATTTTAATTATATGCCAAAATAGTATAAACGGATGCTTGGATTTGTAAATTGGATGGATATGCTAAAACAAAGACTTTTTTATTTCAGAATCCTTTTTATTCCGTTTCCTTTTGAAAAGCTATTCGTAACCAAAAATCGGGTGTTTACGATTGAGAGAAGACGGAAAAATGAGAAAACTGGATAGAAAAATAATTTTAGGATTGGTTGTAACATGGATGTATTTAAACGCACTGTTTTGTCTTCAGTTTCTAAAATAATTTTAATTTTGAACTATATTGTTTATGTGACATAATTTTGGTGTCACAATTTAACTTAAATACAGGAAATTGTGGTTTTGGTGAGGATACACAATTTATTTTGGTATACTATCATCAGTTTTGAATGCTAAATTATCAGTACAAATGAGTTTTCTGTTACTTCAATTATTAAAAGAGAATGATAAAAGTTGATATAATAACTCTTTACGATAGACTAAAAGACAAGTGGGAAACCCGAGGAGGCTTGTTCCTTTTTTTAATTGTACTAATACCTACTTATTATATATTGTTTAAATACTTTAACATTGAAGGTTTAAATGATTATTTGTGGCTATTTTATTTATTGATACCCATTTCAATTATTTTCATAACAGTATTTATTTGGTTTTGCAGTACAAATAGGTTATTTTTAAGAACTTCCAATAAAATTACTGCCGGAATTATTATTATTATCGATAGTGAAAAAGATAGGATAGTAATTTCAAAAATAGTAAGAAAGGTTATTCATCAAATAAATAATTCCAAGTCATTCTCAAATGTTTGTATAAAAATTCTTCCAGCAAATTCATTTACATCAGATAAGGAAGTTGAAAAATATCACAACAACTTCAATTTTATGTACGATGTTATAATTCGACTTTTTATTGAAGCCGGTCAATATAGTTCTATTGAAAAAATCATTGTAGAAAAATTGTCCGTCACCTTTAGACCTAAAGATCAAACTCCACAAAAAAGAGTTTTCTTTAATATTGTTGACCTTGCAAGAGACATGGAATTGCAAGTAAGATCAAGAGATTGGGAATATTTACTTACAAACAGCGGTGTAGACAATAAAAAATATTTTGAAAATATTCTTCCAATTTTTCTTTACTATATTGGGTTTTATGCGATATATGTTGACAGATTTGAGGATGCTTTGGAAATTATGACCCCAATTTATAATTCAAAAAACACAATTATTCCCATAACAAAAAAGGAGGGCAATCAAATTATATTAACATTGAAACCCCTAAACCTAGCAGAAGCACGTCTAGCAGCAATATTGGTTGATCTATTTTTTTACACAGCAGTAATTTCTTATCATAAATCTGAAACAGAAAAAGCCTTAAGATATTTTGAAAAATTGGAACAAATTATTAAGACACATCCAAATAAATTTGATCAGTACATAAATATGGCAAGGTATTCATATGAGCTTGAAAATCTTGATGATGCAATAAGGTATACTGACCTCGCAAAGAAAATAGAACCAAATTCTGTTGCGGTATTTTTGAATCTAGGTTTCTTTGCCATCCTTAATGATGACAAAAAAGCATTTTGTCAGAATTATTTTGAAATTTATAAGAATAGATTTAGGAGTAATCTCAATTGGGTTGATATTTTAGATTTTCAGTTAAAACAAAAAGAAAAGTTAAATAATCGAGATAGTTATTTTGAATTTACGACTAGCTTTATTGAATATGTTTTCCTCGATCAGATCAATATTGATTCGTTCCGAAAAATTGTTGAAAACTATAAAATTGAAGTTGATTTTAATTGTATTTATAAACTGGGGTTAGAGATACTCACTAGTGGCAATAGATTACAACCAACTGCAATTAAAAAGACAAATACAATACGAAAAAAGAAAAAAAGAAGGTAGAGATAATAAAAAAGTTGTATCATAATTTCTAAAACGTCATTTAGAAGCTTTTGGCTAAATTTCAATAATTATTTGAAATCGATTGATAGTAAGTTCCAAAATTCTTTACCTCTGTAAATTCAAAATAACAATCTGATACTGTATTTTTCCCTATTCCAAGTTTTTCAAGCACTTGCAGATAATTGTATTTAGTCCTTTGGCTAATCAATCTTAAACGAACCATTTCATCGAGTGAATGATGTTGAAATTGCTTTTAAAACTTTCCACTAAAAAATGAGAGGCTGAATGACACTCGCCATTCAGCCTCTTAAAAATTTCGTTTCTGGTTGGCGTTCTAATAAACTATCCGAAGCATTTGTTATCGAAAAATTTAACCGGTTCACTGCAATTTTCACCATCAACAGTCCAGGTATTGCCCGATTGTAACAATTCGTCCATGCAAGTGACCCTGCGTTTGGCCTGAACAGTTTCGATCTGTTTTTTCATTTCCTGATCGTAAACTTTTGCTTCTACACTACGGATAACGCCCATCGCAACCGGAAATTCAGGAAGTGCCATGTTGATTAAAGCAACCTGTAATCCGAGGTTGTCTTCTTCAGGGTGGTGTACCAGAATATCTTCGCGGGTGATGCCATTCTCGCCGATTTTGGCAACTTTTAGCCGGCCATTTTCGAGGATTAAACCTTTGTCTTCCTGTTCTCCAAAAATCATTGGCTGACCTTTTCTTAGGAAAATCTGACGTTCAGCACGAAATTTTGGATCAGTCACATAGTCGTGAATGCCGTCGTTGAAAATCACACAATTTTGCAAAACTTCAACGATTGAAGTGCCTTCATGAAGGGCGGCGTCCGCCAGAACTTCCTGTGTGTGTTTAACATTGCTGTCGACCGCACGTGCAAAAAAAGTGCCTCGTGAACCTAAAACCAACTGGCCGGGAACAAACGAATCTTCAATGGTTCCGAAAGGTGAAGTTTTGGTGATTATACCACGGTCGGAAGTAGGTGAATATTGGCCTTTAGTTAAGCCGTATATTTTGTTATTGAAAAGAATCAGGTTAAGGTTGATGTTGCGACGAATCAGGTGAATAAAATGATTTCCACCGATAGCCAGCGAATCACCGTCGCCGGTAATCACCCAAACAGTCAGATCTGGATTTGCTGATTTAACTCCTGATGCAATGGCAGCTGCCCTTCCGTGGATGGTATGAAAACCATAGGTGCTCATGTAATAAGGAAATCTTGAAGAACAACCGATTCCGGAGATAACGGCAAAATCCTTGTGTGCGATATCCATATCAGCCATTGTTTTCTGAACAGCATTCATGATGGCATAATCGCCACATCCGGGGCACCAGCGAACTTCGGCAGCGCTTTTAAAATCTTTGGCAGTATAATTAAATTTCGTCATGATTAAGCCTCCAGTATTTTTTCAAAGTTTTCAACTAATTCGTTCACAGAGAAAGGTAAGCCTTTCATTTTATTGACTTGGTAATAGTGAATTCCGGGTACTTTATCGCGCAGGTAACTTGCAAATTGTCCCAGATTCAATTCACAGACAACAATTTTCCGGAACTTACTGAAAACTTCGGCGGTATTTTTAGGAAGTGGCTTAATGTAGTTAAAGTGTGCCAGGCTAACCTTCTTTCCGGTATCCTGCATAGTGAGTACTGAGCTGATCATGTGACCATATGTTCCACCCCATCCAACAACAAGCAAATCACCTTCAACATCTCCGATTACTTCCAGATCAGGAATCATATCCACTACTTTTTCAACCTTTGCAGCCCTGATTTCGGTGTTGATGTGATGGTTTTCAGGATCGTGACTTACAGCTCCTGCTGCATTTTTTTCCAATCCTCCAATTCGATGCTCGTAACCTTCCATTCCCGGCACGGCCCATTCTCTGGCCAGTGTTTCCGGATCGCGGTTGTATGGTTTAAACAATTCAGGATTGGTTGCTTTTCTCGGGGTAATCGGAGGCAATTCTTCCATGGTCGGAACTCTCCAGGGTTCGCTTCCGTTACCCAGGAATCCGTCAGTTAAAAGTACCACCGGAACCATGCGTTCGAGGGCAATTTTTGCTGAAAGATAGGCGTAATAAAAACAATCGGATGGCGTGCTGGCAGCCAATACGACCAGAGGACTTTCACCGTTTCGTCCGTATAAAGTTTGTAATAAGTCAGATTGTTCGGTTTTGGTAGGAAGACCGGTTGAGGGGCCACCACGCTGTACGTTGACCACAACAATGGGTAATTCGGCCATTACTGAAAGTCCTAGCGCTTCAGATTTTAAAGCAAACCCGGGGCCTGAAGTTGAAGTTATCGCCAAATGACCTGCAAATGCAGCTCCGATTGTAGTACAAATTCCGGCAATTTCGTCTTCAGCCTGAAATGATTTTACCCCAAGGTCTTTTCGTTCGGCCAGCGCCTGTAAAATGTCGGTTGCCGGTGTAATGGGGTAGGAGCCAACAAATAGATCAAGTCCGGCTTTTTCAGCAGCGGCAATAAATCCCCATGCCGTAGCATTATTACCGTTTATGTTGCGATAAAGACCTTTTTCGATTGGAGCAGGATGAACAATGTACTGAGGCGTAGCCTGCTGTATATTCATTCCGTAATTGTAGCCATCGTGCAAAACTTTCAGGTTTGCTTCAGCAATTATCGGATTTTTTTTACTGAATTTTTTCTGAATAAAACTTTCAATATAATCGAGTGGACGATCGAACATCCAGCATATTAAGCCGAGGGCAAACATGTTTTTACAACGCAAAACACTCTTGTTGTCGAGTTCGAGTTCTTTCAGACTTTCCTTGGTCATGCTTGTAATTGGCACAGGAATCTGAATAAAATCTTCGAGTTTTAATTCCGCAAAAGCATCAAAAGTTTTATACTGGGCTTTTTCAAAATTCTTTTCATTGAAGGAATCGACATCAAAAATAATTGAAGCCCCCGGATTTAAAAAGGCTGCATTCGCCTTTAAAGCAGCAGGATTCATAGCAACCAGCACATGCGCCAAATCGCCGGGAGTAGTAATTTTCTTTTTGCCTAACTGAACCTGAAACCCTGAAACTCCGCCCACAGTACCCTGAGGAGCCCTGATTTCGGATGGATAATCAGGAAAGGTTGAAATATCATTTCCAAATAATGCTGATGTATCAGAAAACAGTGTTCCGGTCAGCTGCATTCCATCACCCGAATCCCCGGAAAACCGAATGGCTACCTCTTCAAGTTCAATTACTTTTGTATTTTTCATTCCAATTTTATTTTTTTTGAGTTATTTAAACATATCTCAGGTTTGTTCGCTTAAAATCTGATTCAACGACTTTTGTGCGATATATGTCATTAATAATTAAGTTGTTGGCTTTCTGTAATCTCGATTTGCATATGCAGTAAAACCCATTTTTATAGTGTTCTGGCAGTTGTTCCTGATTTTTTAAACGGAGCAAAAATAACCAATATTTAACACTACCGGCAGGATAGACTTAATTATTTGCATTGACATTTGTTCAAAATTCATTGTTGTAAACAGATTTAATCTGTGGTGAAATCGCTCTTCTCTTCTATCTTTGCAACACAATTACAAACTCATACAGGAAATGGCACTTATAAAATCTCTTTTAGGAAAAACTCCTGAATTTGGAGAAAATTGCTTTTTAGCAGAAACTGCTACTGTTATTGGTGATGTGGTAATGGGAAACGATTGCAGCATTTGGTATGGTGCCGTTCTTCGTGGTGATGTTCATTACATCCGTTTAGGCAATAACACCAACGTGCAGGATAATGCCGTAATTCACGCCACCTATCAGAAATCACCAACAAATATTGGGAACAATGTAACTATTGCTCATGGTGCAATTGTGCACGGTTGTACCATTCACGATAATGTGATGATTGGCATGAATGCCGTGATACTCGATGATGCTGTGATTGAAAGTAACAGCATCATTGCCGCCGGATCGGTGGTCAGCAAAGGAACCAAAGTTGAAAGCGGGACCGTTTATGCGGGTATTCCGGCCAAAAAGATTAAAGACATCAGCCCCGAATTACTTGAAGGCGAAATTAAGCGAATCGCCAAAGCATACAGCATGTATTCAAGCTGGCACAAGTAAGTTTCAAATTCCAGGTTTCAAGTTCCAGTTTGGCTTTGTGGAACTAATTCTGGTTAAATAAAATAATGAACCACATAGTCACAATAGGTCACATAGAATTTTAAATATGTAGGAATCGATATTATCTCTGGTTTAAAGGGGGGGCTATTTTGTTCTATGTGTCTATATGGTTCTAAACAAATAAGCGGGAAACTCCGTCCGGAATCTCCCGCTTCTCTTTCATAAGACCTATTCAAATTACTATCTCCATTTTGGCACAACAGGAATCCGTTCCCCATCGGCAGTAGTGTGTTCTTCCAGCGAGTTTTCTTTTGATTGAATGACCATATAAATCATGGTTTCATCCGAATCATTCCGAATGCCTCGTTTCCCCTTTGGTGCAACACGTATGACGCTTCCTTCTTTAATTGTGAAGCAGTCTTCATCCACCTGATAAAAACCGGCACCCTTCAAAATAATGTAGGTTTCTTCATTTTTCCGGTGAATGTGAAAATAAGGCTGTTCAGTGTGTGGTGGCAGCATATTGAATGAAATCTCAGTACCGGTCGCCTGGGTGGCATCTTTTAGGAATACTTTACCCTCAATCAAATGTTTCCTTACCGGATGGATCAAACTATAATCCATCAAATCCTCTAAACTGCCCAGATTTACTGCCGAGTAGTTTTCGTTTTCTGATAATTTCTCAATCTGTTTCATGGTTAAATTGTTGTTTGTATATGAAAAATAATGAATGTTTGCCCGGTATGAACGCCTCAAATATATTAAAACAATAGCGGGAAACTCCTTTCGGAATCTCCCGCTATTTAATATTAAAGTTCCCTTCCCTTTGACAAGCTCAGGAACCGACACTTCTATCTTCGGTCTTCCGACTTCGGTCTTCGGACTTTTTTATTGGTAAATCACCTTTGCTTTGTCAACCGGTTTTTCGCCTGGTTTCAACGGACAAATGCGGAATGAATAGTTGTATGCTTTTTCTTTCAAACGGTATTCGTCGTGTGTCCATGCGCCCCAACTATCATCGCCACCAACACCTTGCAGTTTGTAATCGATGTTGATTGATGTCAAATCGCGTGGCTGAACATCACTGATATGGCGACGAATCATTTTTAAACCAGCTTTTCCACGTCCATCAGTGCGATCGGGTGATTCAAAATCCTCCATAATCTGATGATGTGCACTGGCAGAAATTAAAGGCATCCCGATAAATTCCAATCCCAAACCGTCTTTGTTTGAAATAGCCATCCAACGAACATCAACTTTGTTCCCGTTTTCTTGTGGACGAACATAGGGGAAATATTGGTCGGCAACAGCACCTGAATACAATCCAACCAATGCACTGGTTTTACGGTCCTGATAGGATTCATGTGGTCCGCGTCCCAACCAGCTGATCTGATCAAATTCCCGTGGCATGACCAGATTTACCCCAAAGCGAATGATTTCAGGAAGTTTTTCTTTGACCATTTTGAAGTCGCAGGTAACAATTACTTCGCCATTACCAAGAACTTTGTAAGTTGATATATAATTGGCAATTACTTGTTTCTGCTCATCATTCAAATCAATCTCAAATGTCACCATCGATTCATTTCCCACTTTTGTAACTGTTGCCGATTTTACTGTTTTCTGTTCTCCGGCTTTTCTCCAGATACGGCTGCGTTTATCCAATTCGTTACCAAAGTCATTATCGATGGGTGCACGCCAGAAATTAGGAACAGGACCGGCAAGCAACATTTCTTTGCCATCAATCATATAACTTTTCAGCGTAGCTTCCTCTTTGCTGAAAGTGATTTTGAATCCGGTTCCTTCAACCATAATGGTGTTTCCTTCTTCTTTTGAAGTTACGGCAGGTAAACTTACTGTTGAAGTTAGAGCAGCTTTTTTGTCATTTGGAAGCTGAATTTGCTCATAGGCCAATCTGGTTCCTGCTGGTAAAATGCCTTTCTGGTTTTTTATTTTTGCAGATATATTCAGAAAATATTCGGTTGCAGGCTTAGTTTCGATAGTGAAATCTAAGCTCACTTTTTTACTGGTTTTTGGCGCCAGATTTAGATCTGTTATTTTACCTGATTTTAGCACCTGACCGTCGGCAACTACCTCCCAGTCAAAATCGAATTCAGATAAATTGGTAAATGAATGCTTATTGATGATTTCAATCTCACCTGAATTGAGGTTAACTGCCTTGAATCCGATGTTCTGATAGACTTTACCAACTTCATACAAAGCAGGTTTTGGAAGACGATCGGCACCAATAATTCCGTTACAGCAGAAATTACCATCCGTAGGAAGTGTATCACTGCCAAGGTCACCACCATAAGCCCAGAATTTACGACCCTGCGCATCTTTGGTCAGGCTACCCTGTTCAACCCAATCCCAGATAAAGGCACCCTGAAGTACAGGATATTTTTCAATTACATCCCAGTAATCCTGAAGGTTTCCGGTACTATTTCCCATGGAATGAGCATATTCGCACTGGATGTATGGCTTGGTAGGTTTGCCTTTGGCGTAGTCTTCCATGTTTTTGATTCGGGCATACATCGGGCACATGATGTCGGTATTGGCACCTGTTCCAGCTTGTTCGTACTGAACAGGACGGCTTTGGTCTACCGATTTCAGATAAGCATATGTAGCTTCAAAATTAACACCATTCCCTGCTTCATTTCCGAGTGACCAGATAATGATTGAAGGTTGGTTTTTGTCACGTTCGAACATGTTTTTTGTGCGAAAAAGATGGGCATCTTTCCAGACTGGATCTTTTGCCAGCGATTTTGGACCATAGCCCATTCCATGCGATTCGATGTTGGCTTCGTCAATCAGGAAGATGCCATATTGGTTGCAGAGTTCGTACCAACGTTCCGGTTCAGGATAATGCGAACAACGGACAGCATTGATGTTATGCGATTTCATCAGAAAGATATCTTTCAGCATGGTTTCTTCATCCTGATAATGGCCGGTCAGTTGATTGTGCTCATGTATGTTAACACCTTTGCAGTAAATTGAAACACCATTTACCAATAATTGGGCATTTTTGATTTCAACCGTTCTGAAACCTACATCCTGACGTATAACTTCGATAATTTTACCTGATTCGTCTTTCAGGGTAATCAATAGCTGATATAAATTTGGATTTTCAGCTGTCCATGGTTTGGCTGCGGTTAAAGTCGTTGCCAGATTAATTTTTACTGGCTGAGCTGTTGCTTTTACAGACTGACTCATTTCTGCCACTCTTGTTTCGCCATCCATCAAAACTGCTTCAAGCGTTACTGACGGATTTTTCTGAGTTGAATTAGTTAGTTCAACCGCAAGTTTGAAATCGCCGTCGTGATAATTATTTACAAGTGGTGATGATACTATGAAATCACGAATGTGCTGTGGATTGCGTGCCATAAGGAATACGTCGCGTGTGATTCCGCTCATTCTCCAGAAATCCTGATCTTCCAGATAACTTCCATCACACCAGCGGTAAACTTCTACCGCCAACGTATTTTCTTTCTTTTTCAGGTATTTGGTGATATTGAATTCAGCAGGTGTTTTGCTGTCTTCGCTGTATCCAACCATTTGTTCGTTCACCCAAACGTACATGGCCGAACTGACTGCACCAAAATGCAGAATAATATCCTGCCCATTCCAGTTTTCAGGAATAGTAAACATGCGTTTGTAAGAACCGACCGGATTGTAATGTTTTTGAATGGTCGGTGGAGTTGCTTCGTGTGGATACCTGATATTGGAATAAATCGGAACATCAAAACCATGTATTTCCCAATTGGCCGGAACTGGTATGGTTTTCCAATCTTTGGTATCAAAATCGTCCTTGAAAAAATAAAATGGACGGGTAGATGGATTGTGTGAAAGATTGAATTGCCAAACGCCATTCAACGATTGGATAAATGGCGACTTCCATATGTCGTTTTGCAAAGCCTGTTCTGCCGATGCGAATGGAATAAAATAAGCACGAGGCGCTTCCCTGCTTATTTCGTTTACTGCTGGATTTTCCCAGTCGCGGGGATTCTTTTCTTCAAACTTTACATCTTTGTACTTGCTTTTGCACGAACCTGTTGCAAAAGCCGCAACAAAAGCCAATAATAATAAATACTTCATAAAAATGGATTTAAGTTAGCAAATGGCAATAACGTGTCCCTACCGGTAGGAACTGGTAGGTATGCAAAATTGAAAAATTTTCTTTGAATTGACAAACTAATCCCAATCAATTTTCTGTTCATAAATGTTTTAGGGCGAGATATTTTGATTCAGGTTAAATGAAAAAGAAAAATTCAACAGATAGTAGCTCTAAAAATCAAATTGAATGTCAGGCTCAAAAGTTTGCTATTTTTGTCACCTTAAAATCTGAAATGCATGTAATAGCCATAAGAGTTAAATCTCAAACCATCTATAAACCATAGATGGCTATTCCATTCGTCAAGATTATCGATTGAAAAACAAACGTAATTACGAAAATTTCGGAATCAACTTTGAAAATTTATACAAATGAAACTAGGAATACACCCAAATGCAAAAGCGTTGATTTTCGACCTTGACGGAACCTTGTCCGATTCCTTACCTGTGCATATTGCCAGTTGGAATGCCGTGTGTGAAAAACTCAATTGTACGTTTGACGAGCGTATTATGGTTGAACTGACTGGTGCAACGACACTAAGCTTTGCAGAGCGAATTAAAAAGGAGCAAAATCTGGCTATCGATGCCGAAGATATAGTGACTATGAAACAAGAGGAATTCTGGAGGAATATCGATCAGATTAAACCTCATGATACTGTGATTGGATTGATGAAGGTTGCCCATGGAAAATTTCCGATGGCAGTGGGGACTGGTGCCAGTCGTACAAGCGCCATGCTGCAAATGAAAGAGCTTGGAATTGACCAGATGTTCGATTTTATTGTAACTGCAGATGATGTTGACAGGCATAAGCCTGAACCCGAAACTTTTCTGAAATGTGCGGAATTGATGAATGTCAGGCCTGAATTTTGCCAGGTTTTTGAGGACGGTGAACTCGGAATGCAGGCTGCCCAAACTGCAGGAATGTTGCTGACTGATGTTCGCCCATTTGTAACTGATCCGTTCGCTTCGACTGAAAATTAATATCTTAATATGGTTAGAGACGCATGATCGTGCGTCTCTACAAGCTAACAAAATATTCATGTCACAATTCTTCACCGCATTTCAATCCATTGGGCCATTATTCCTGGTCATTTTTGTTGGAATGGTTATCAGCCGCAACAAATCGGTTGACGAAAAATGGTTGGAAGTTCTGAATAATTACGCGCTTTGGATTGGATTTCCGGCATTGATTCTGGTGGCCTTGTCGCGATTGCAATGGGATTTGAATTTGTATGGAAGCCTGATTGGCTGGAATTCGGCAAGGATTATCAGTTCAATGCTTCTGGTTTTTCCGGTTTCGGCTTTGCTTCACTTGAAAAACAGCACCCGCCGTACTCTATTTTTGGCTGTTTCATACGGGAACGTAGCTTATTTGGGAATTCCGGTATTGAAAAGCGCTTTTGGTGACCAGGTTTTGCCAGAAGCGACCATGATTTCGGCGGTTTATATTTTCTGGTTGTTTACCTTGGGGATTTTTCTGGTTGAATATTTTGGCGACCATAAAGTTCACCTTCGTGAATTACTCATAAGATTGATTACCAATCCGCTATTGATCGCTGTATTTATTGGCCTTTTTATAGCGGTCAATCATATACAACTGCCCAAAATAATCCTTTCCGGACTTGATATATTTGCCAACTCGGTAACTGCGGTGGTGCTTTTTTCATTAGGACTATTTATGGGGAAACAACCAGTAGGAAAGCTTAAGGAATGGATACCAGTATTGGCCTTTAGTCTGGTTATTCTTTTTGTTTTGCCATTTTTATTCCTGGTTGTTTTAAAACCATTTGCCGACCTTCGAATCAGTAAAACCTGGATACTGGAAGCTGCCATGCCAATGGGACTTACTGCTTATGCACTTTGCCTTAAATATAAATTAAATACCGAGTTTGCTTCGAGAACAGTAGTTGCCAGTACTTTGCTGGCCTTGTTCAGTTTGCCTTTCTGGTTAGTTTTCCTGAAGTAGGAATTGCTTGAATTCTTTTTCGATCTCAAATTTGCTGATTTCTTTTCCGATAAATACCAATATATTTTCTACCGGTTCATACGGATTTACCACAGAGCCTTCTGATATGGCGGTAGCCCCGCCTACCGACTGAACCAAACCCAACAACGGATTATTGTCCCAATTTACTATTCCCTTAATACGGTAAATGCTTTTCTTGTGAAGTGAGGCGAAATATTTGAACCAGTTGCTAAATCTGGTTTCATTTACATATCCTCCAAACCTGATGGTGAAACTATGAAACTCGGGTGAGTCGGGTTCATTAAAAAACGGTTTCCTGATTTTTCTTAAAAATTCATCCTGCAAGTTAGGTTGAAGCAGATAGAACTGCGAGTCGTCAATCCGCGAATGATTGGTTTCGATAACCTTAGCGGTTTTGTTCAATGCTGAAATCGCATTCCGGATAAGTGGAAGATGATTTGGATCAGTGTTGTTTATTTTATTTAGTACAATCAGATCGCTGAGCATGATTTGCTTTTTCTGTTCAAATTGCAAAGGTTGCTCCAAAAAGTTCATTCCGTCAACCAGACAAATGTTTCCGCTTAATTCAAACAATCGCATCAAATCGGGATCCCTGAAAAAAGGTTCGATAATGGGTCCCGGATCAGCCAGCCCGGTAGTCTCAATAATGAGTTGCTCCAAATGATCGTGTTTTTTAATTAATTCCTGCAAGGCCAACGAAAATTCATTGAAAATGGAACAGCAAATACAGCCATTATTCAATTCTAAAATACTTTCAGGCTGATAATTGGCAATTAGCCATGAGTCAATAGATCTTTCCCCGAATTCATTTTCGATAATACCAATTTTGACACCTCTGTTTTTTGCCAGGAGATGATTGATGAAACAAGTTTTCCCTGCTCCAAGGAATCCTGTAACTATCATGACTGGTATTTTCGGTTTTACTGGCAAAACAAATACTTATTAAAAGTTAAACTTATTCAACCCCAATTGGGTTTATTCAATAAAGTTAAATCATTTCTTGCAGAATATCATTGCTTTTTTTAACGTTTCAGTCTGTATTCTTATTTTGTTTAACATCCCAAAAATCAAAATTGAACGAAAAATGATGATGTAATTATTAACAGAAATGGTTATCTTATAAAACTAAGAAACTTCAATATTTGACATGAATAAACTTAAAGTAATTATCACCGGAGCAACCGGAATGATCGGGGAAGGTGTTTTGTATGAATGCCTTCATCATCCGGAAGTAGAAAAAGTATTGGTCATATCGCGTAATCCATGTGGTTATTCCCATCCCAAATTAACGGAGATTATTCATGTCGATTTCTCCGACATTTCATCATTAAAAGACAAGCTGACCGGCTACAACACCTGTTATTTCTGTCTTGGAGTAACTTCGTTGGGTAAAGATGAAGCTGAGTATACCAAACTGACTTATACGTTGACTTTAAACTTTGCCTCAGTACTTGCATCGCTCAACCCCGATATGACTTTTTGTTACATTTCGGGAGCCGGAACCGATAGCAGCGAAAAAGGACGAACCATGTGGGCGCGTGTAAAAGGCAAAACCGAAAACGATTTAACGAAACTGCCTTTCAGACAGGTTTATCATTTTCGTCCCGGTGGAATCGAACCGTTTCTTCCTTTGAAACCTTCGCAAACCTATTACAAAACCTATAAATACCTGAAATGGTTGTTCTCAATCGTCAAGGTAATTGCGCCCAATGCGGTAATAACCTTAAAAGATCTGGCAGCAGCCATGATTAATGTCTCATTGGTTGGGTATCAGAAAAATATTCTGGAGGTAAAAGACATCAGGATCATTGCCAAAACGAATGGAAAATAATGAAGAAGACAATGATAGTACTACTTTTAGTAATAGCTCTGATCACATTAATCACGGTAATTATCATCAACCAGGCCAGTTTTGGAAAAGCTTCGTCGGGTGAGCGTTTAAAACGTATTCACCAGTCTCCAAATTTCCGCGATGGCAGTTTTCAGAATCTGAATTTCACTCCTGTTTTTGCCGAAGATGCCAGTAAAATAGATATGATTCGGGATGGCATTTTTAAGATCAACAAACGAAAGTCGCCATCGGTGAGTTTGCCTTCCGTAAAAACCAATTTAAAAAGCGATGATCCTGAAAAAGACGTTTTGATATGGTTTGGGCATTCTTCTTATTTTATGCAGATCGACGGCAAGAAGTTCCTGGTCGACCCCGTTTTCTGCGGACATGCATCTCCTTTTTCGTTTATGGTGAATAGTTTTAAAGGGAGTGATATTTATACTCCTGAAGATTTCCCAAATATCGATTATCTAATCATTACGCACGATCATTGGGATCATCTGGATTATCAAACCGTTTTGAAATTAAAATCCAAGGTCGGAAAAGTGATCACTTCTTTGGGGACTGGTGCGCATCTGGAATCTTGGGGATTTGACCCGAAAAACATCATCGAACTGGATTGGAATGAAAAGTACACTCCGGAATCCGGATTTTTGGTAACCGCAACCCCGGCCCGTCATTTCTCCGGAAGAACCTTTAAACGGAACCAGTCTATCTGGAATTCATTCGTATTACAAACTCCAACAAAGAAGATTTTTATTGGCGGTGACTCGGGATACGATACCTATTTTGTGAAGGTTGGAGCCGAACATGGTCCGTTTGATTTGGCTTTGCTCGAATGTGGTCAATACAACAAATCTTGGAAATACATTCATATGTTGCCGGAACAAACCGTTCAGGCAGCTATCGATTTAAAGGCAAAAACAATGATGCCGGTTCATTGGGGGAAGTTCGCGCTTGGACTTCATGACTGGGACGAACCCATAGAACGGGTAACGAAAGAGGCTCATCGGCTGCAGGTTCCGATTATTCATCCGATGATTGGCGAAACGGTCGATTTGGATCAATTAGAACCAACGAAGGAATGGTGGAAAGGAATAAATTGATATGCCTAAGGATTCCATCTCTTTTTGAAAGATGGAATCCCTATTAACCTTCTCCTTATTCCAACAGATTCAATTCTTTTTCTTCATGCAAATATTGATGATACTCCAGCAATTCATCAGAACCACCAAACAGCTCCCTTAGCAATGTCCGGTTTAATAATGAAGGTTTCGCCGTATTATATGCTAACCATGAAGTGTACCTGTATTTTTTGAAATCGTCAATCCATCCATGTTTCTGAGGGTTGAAATGAATGTAAAATGTCACATACCTCAAATATTCCTCATCCTCAATCTCCAGGCGTTTAAAGTTCTTCGAAAACAAACTGCCTGTTCGTTTTTCTTGTTTATTAATTGCCATTGAGTAGGTAATTAAAAATCTTCGGAATTGATTGCTGACGTGTTTCCAAATTTCAGTTTCATCGGTAGACAGGAGAGGGTTTCCATCTTTTAAAATTGGAACAGAACCCTTCGTCTTGATCAGGAAATGGAAATGATTTGGCATCAGGCTATAGGCTAAAAGATCAACAAAAGGAGACAGGAATTGGTGAAAACGCCGCAAGAAGTATTTGTAGTTTTCTTCATTGAAGAAAACTGATTGTCCATTGTTACCACGATTGAAAATATGGTAATAACGGTCGCCAAGAATTGGTGTAATTACTTTTATTGAAGGCATAATCAAATATACTAAAAAATGAGAGAGAGATTTCGTGTCAATTTAAGGATTCCATCTTTTGAAAAGAGATGGAATCCATATCTGCCGAATGATGCAAAGGAATAGGTTAATTCATGTAGGTTTAAGGATTCCATCTCTTTTTGAAAGATGGAATCCTTATCTGCCGAATGTTTGAAAAGAATAAATTGATAGATTTGGGAAGACATTTCGAAAACCAAAATCATGATCAACTTTTCTGAAATTACCATTCGCCCCATTCAACCTTCCGATAATCCTGATCTCGCTCTGATTATAAGGAACACATTATCCGAGTTTGGTGCAGCCAATCCCGGAACGGTTTATTTTGACCCAACTACCGATGCCTTGTTTGAGTTGTTTCAGGCTCCACAAGCCGCCTATTTTGTTGCTGAAGTCCATGGAAAGATATTGGGGGGCGGTGGAATTTATCCAACTGAAGGATTACCTGAAAATACCTGCGAACTGGTTAAAATGTATTTGTTGCCCGAAGCCCGTGGCATTGGTTTGGGACGTACCCTGATTGAACAGTGTTTGGAAACAGCCAAAGAAAAGGGTTTTCAGCAGGTTTACCTCGAAACGCTTGATGAGTTGCATTTAGCCTTAAAAATCTATGCCAAATTCGGATTCGAATATTTATGCGCGCCCATGGGAAATTCCAAACACTTTGGCTGTGGGTTGTGGATGCTGAAGAAGTTGTAAATAATCAAAAAATAAGAGAGTGATTCCCTGTAAATTTAGGGATTCCATCTTTCAAAAAGAGATGGAATCCTTATTCTACACTCGAATGGATCATTTTGTAATGCTCTTTTGAAATAAGAAAGAAATATCAATTAATTGACTTTCGAATAATGCCTTGATAACGGTCAGCAACTGAATCTAAATCAGTGAAGTTATCGTTCAGAGCACCATAAAAGAAAGCATTTAAAATAGCTACAGTCGCATTTTGAGTCTTTGTTGGAATATGACCAAATTCTAAAAAACGGCCTGCAAAAAAACGAGCAGGAAACCCAAGCAGAAGCGGTGCATCAGTAAAACTATAATGGTCAGCTTCAGGTATCTCATACCGATACCCCCCTCCAAATTGTTTAAAGAACTGTTTATTTCCATTTTCATATCTCACGTAACGATCACTTTCTCCTTTATTGCTTTCCAATAATAGGAATGGGCGTGGACCATTGGGTTTTGGTAATTCGCCATACAATGTACCGTCAATGTTAGCAGCAGCTTTAATTCGTGAATCAAACGCCATTGCTGCGGCAGCAGTGGCGCCGCCCAAAGAATGGCCTGTTATGACAATACGGTTTTGATCAAGAGACAATAAAAAATTGTCGGGAGATCCTTTTGGATTGCCTAATTGATTTAATACAAACTGTACATCTGCAATGCGCGTTTCGAGGCGACCTCTCATAAATTTAGTGAGGTCGGGGCCATCGTTTGAGTGATCTTCAATAGTAGTCACAATCTTACCATCTGCCAGTTGCGTAATCATAGCCTCATAGGGATGGTCGATCGCTAAAACCACATAGCCATGGCTGGCGAGCCCAGCTACAAGGCTTGTATAAAAGGCACGGGATGCACCATTTCCTGTCAAAAAAATGACGACAGGCCATTGATTTTGTGCTTTCGATATTGGTGCATTCATTATCCCATATGTATTGATTTGGTCATAGTGATCAAATATCCATCTTGGTAATATTCCAATCTTTTCCGGCAAACTACCCATTCCGTCCAGATAATCGGAATGAGAACCTTTCGCATTTTCTTCGGTTGGATACCAAGCCTGAACCACAACATTTCTCTTGTCATTTAGGTCTGAAGTTATCTGCTCAGATCTATTATAATCTATCCACCGAAAAATTCTGGCACCTACTTTATAATCACCTTGAGGTTTTGTCAATTCTGGAATAGGTAGAAAAATTGACCAGGGAAGTATTGAGGCTAGAAGCATAAACACCAAGATAAACTGTAGGAGTCTCTTTTTTGTTTTACTGCTGTTATCTTTTGAGAAAATGGCTATCAATACCATAAATAATATCAGTAAATAACTTGGGAGGTAATGCCAGTAAAAGCCATGTATTAAAAGTTGTACAAGTGCTGGCAATATAATAAAAGCATTAAGGAGTTTTAAAATCCCATTAATCCGCCTGGGTATCAAGATCAAACAGGATGCTATTGTTATTATTACTATTAAAAAAATTACGTCTATACAATTCATTTGAGCGGATTAACTTTAGTTGAGAACCATTTTGTAAATAACGAACAGGCAGGCATAGTGTTACTCTGAGTATATAAAAATAGTTTATCTCCCCCATGTTGTTTACGGGGTGACTCCGACTCACCCCGTAAATAATCAAAAAATAAGGGAGGGATTCCATGTAAATTTAGAGGCTGTCTCAAAAGTCATTGATCCCGTCATCCTGAACTTGTTTCAGGATCCCAATGCAGTGTATATCAGATCCCGAAATAAATTCGGGATGACTAGGTTCACGAGTATTTTGACTTTTGAGACAGCCTCTTATTCCTTGATATTTTCATGTAGCTAATATTCCTGATGAGCATAACTGATCACCCTGGTAATTTTCCATTCCAAATCCTTTTTCTGCCATACATGAACAAACTTAGCCTCACTGCTTAATTTTTCTTTCTGTCCTTTCTCCGTCACATAAAAACGATGGATTCCAATTTCTACCGAACCATAATCTTTGATCGGGTAACCTCTAAACTACCGGCTACAACTTCTCTTCTGACTCTGCGGTCACTTTCAAATGTCCTTTTAAAAGCATCCAAATTTTGTTGATAGTTTGTTACGCCACCCAGATCATGATAAAATTCGAGGTTTTCAGAAAAGAATGTTTTTAATTTATCCAGATTTCGGGTATTAAATGCATCAAACAGGGCACTATCCAAATGAACGACAGTGTTGTATAATTCAGTTGACTCAGGTGAATGATTCAATGGATTGTTTATCTTATTTTTCGATGCAGAGCAGGAAGCCATCATGATAGCTATTGCTAAACTGCAAAATACAATTGTATGGACTGTTTTCATTGTGTTTCTAATCTTTGAATATTTATGTTACAAAAGTGATGTCCGTTCATCCTTGCAGTAAACGACTTGCTTACACTTAGATCAAAACTTAACAGATGACCTTCCTACGAAGTATAGCATTTCAAAATCCTAATTTCCTGTCATTCCTGAATACTCGGGGCCGAACTTGTGAACTATCAACAAGAAAAAGAAGCAAAAAGAAAAGAAATATCAACATCTTACATTATTCTTCAAATCAAAATACACTCTTCTTGTTAATAAAACCATATAAATCTAAAGGACGAGTAGCAGATGTTATGCGTTGTATTTTAATTGAATTTTCTCTTATCTTCATGACTAAGTGTTTCAAATTCTGACTTTAAGACACAAATGAGTTCGGTTTCTCCAATTCCGCGAATATCTACTTTTTTAACTATGTAAGTGTCTTTAAAACTTTCATGCATTAAGACAGGGTCAATGCCTCGTCTTGAAAAACAAAAACTTAAAGAATTAAATTTTTGTAATCTTGCAGATACATTTATACATGGACCAACAAAATCATTTCCATTACCTACAGAATAGATCAAACCCCTAGCGATTCCACAGCGAAGTTTTTGAGGTGCGTCAACTATATTAGAATTAATATCCTTAATAAATGACGAACTATATTTCATGCAAATTTGATGCATAGAAACTACGATATCAACAATTTCACCATCATCTAATTGAGATGTGTCCCACAAGAACAAAAGACCATCACCCATAAATTTTGACATAAATGGTAAAGAAGCAAATAGCTGATAACCTTCTTCAACTTCTTTTTCAATTAGTTCTAATTTAATTTGTTGAAATATCCATTTCAAAAATTTACTTAAAAATTCGGGGACAGCTAATTGTGGATCAATCTGTTTACAAAATTTAGTAAATCCTTCTAAGTCAAACATTACACTTAATGCATCTACTTGTGTAGATTTATCACTAATTTGCCCTAATCCTAAAATATTCTCGGAAAAGCTATCAAAATTCTTTTTCGGAACTATAGAGATTTCCTCACCATCTTTAGTTATTTTTTCTCTTTTAGTCTTAAATATGCTCATTATTTCTGGTTTAGAGTTTGTTAATATAACGCACAACTAGTAAATCGCCGAAAGTTTATAGTACTTCCCCTAACTTTCGGCTCCTCCAAAGTTAAGTTGATTTCAATTGATTATGGTTATATGGTGTAAGCTTTATTTATGTTCTTAAACAAGGTTTAAATTGAAAATGAAGGATTTAAAACACTTGTATTGAGAAATAAGGAGATACTTTGTAGATTTAATTCAGCTTGGGCTGTGGACGTTGAAAACGCTATAATTCATTGAACCACATAGACACATAGAACACAATAGGAAACCCCAATTTTCATTACAGAATATCACAGATTTATAAAAATCTATGTGACTATGTGGTTCAATATAGAAGCTACACCCTGATGTCCATCCGTGCAAAAGGAACCGCATCCATACCAATAAATTCACCTTTTTGGTATTTGAAATAGCCGGTCATGGCAATCATGGCGGCATTGTCGGTAGTAAAAGCAAATTTCGGGATATGCATTTTCCAGTGATGTTTACGTGCCATTTCAATCAGAGCATTCCGTAATCCGGAATTGGCCGAAACACCCCCGGCTACCGTAATTTCTTTAATGCCTGTTTCTTTGGCGGCTTTTACCAGTTTGTCGAGCAAAATATCGATGATCGTTTTTTGAAGCGATGCACACAAGTCGGCCTTATGTTCTTCAATAAAATTCTCATTCTCTTTCAGTTGATCGCGTAAAAAATAAAGAAAACTGGTTTTCAGTCCGCTGAAACTATAATCAAAGTTTGGAATACGTGGTTTCGAGAATTTAAAAGCATCCGGATTTCCTTCTTTGGCCAGTTTGTCGACAAAAGGGCCACCGGGATAGGGCAATCCCATCACCTTGGCACATTTATCAAATGCTTCACCGGCGGCATCGTCAATGGTTTGGCCAATTACTTCCATTTCGAGATAGTCTTTAACGAGAATGATTTGCGAATTTCCGCCCGAAACCAACAAACAAAGAAATGGAAAGCGAGGTGGATCGTAAGGCGTGTCGTATTCCTGGATAAACTGGGCCATTACATGAGCCTGCAGGTGGTTAATTTCAATCATGGGCGCGCCTGTTGCCAGCGAAAAACCTTTGGCAAACGAAGTCCCGACCAGTAAAGAGCCGAGCAGTCCCGGTCCACGGGTAAATGCAATGGCTGTAATGTCTTCGGTTTTTACCCCGGCCTGTTTAATGGCCTGATCGACCACCGGAATAATGTTTTGCTGATGCGCCCGGCTTGCTAACTCAGGAACCACCCCTCCAAAAGCCTCGTGTACCTTTTGTCCGGCTATAATATTCGACAACAAAAAGCCATTTTTAATGACCGATGCAGAAGTATCGTCGCAGGATGATTCGATACCTAAAATCAGGATGTCTTTTTCTTTGTTCATTCTTGTCAATAAAAAGCCTGTTTAATCGTTTATTCTGGTAACAGACTGGTGTATATCCGTGTATTTGTATTAATTTGCCTTTAAATTGGAGCGACAAAAATATCAAAAAAATACTCAAAATAGGATTACCAATTCTAAGCACGATTTTAATCCTGCTTATCTTTTCCTACCTTATTCTTCAGAGTTCGGTGGTGCAGACGTATTTAAGCAAAAAACTGGCGGAGTATTTGTCGGATAAATACCACACAACCATTACCGTAAAGGGCGTTTCCATTGCATTTTTCAATAAAGTGGTTCTCGATGAAGTGCTGATTAAAGATCAGAAACAAGATTCGCTTTTGTTTGTCGGTAAACTAGAGGCCAGTATCGATTCGTTCAGCATCAAAAACCGGTATTTTACGGTCGATCAGGTTAAATTGAACCATTCGTTTCTTAAAATCGACTCCGATACAGCAGGAACACCCAATTATAAGTTTCTTTTAGACCAGCTTATAACCAGGGATACGGCAAGAACCGACAGTCTTCAGTTTGATTTTATTTTGAATAAGTTCGAATTAAACGATGCGAAATTTACTTATGCCTATCGCGATAGTTTAGGGAATCACCAGGTTTCGCTCGACGACATTTCTTTTGGTGTGACGGAGCTGGCCATTGCTGATCAGAAGATGGCTTTCCAGGTAAGTGGCATTCAGATGAACAATCAGAAAGACTTCAGGCTGGAAGATTTTTCAGCCAAACTAATTGTTACGCCCGATTCCGTTTTTTTGAATCATCTTCATATACAAACCTCCAATTCTGAAATCACTGAAGCCAACATCCGGATTGATAAAAGCAAAATAGGAAAGGAACTCGATTATAAGAAGTTAAAGGTTGATCTTGACCTGAAAAAATCGACGGTGAGTTTGAAAGACATTGCCATGCTGGTGCCGTCACTTCAGGGTATGGATGAAAATGTGGAGGTAAGCGGACAGATTTCGGGTAAGCTTGCCGATTTAAAAGGTAAAAATATTGAACTCAGCATCGGTGAGAATACCCGTTTGTCAGTCGATTTTTATCTGAATGGCCTGCCTGACATAGCCAAAACGTACATGCATATTGACCTGAAGAATTCAGTCACCGATTTAAATGACATTAAAAGGATTAAATTTCCTGATCATTTTCCACTGCAGATGCTTGATATTCCTGAATACTTGTTTCATGCCGGTATCATCGAGTACAAAGGAAATTTTACCGGATTTTTGAGCGACTTTGTGTCGTATGGAACTTTCCGGTCGAAATGGGGAGTGCTAACAACCGATTTATCGTTTGTGCCTTTGGAGGGTGAAAAGCTGAAAATTAACGGACGTTTAAAAACCGTAAATTTTGGACTGGGAGAATTGCTGCAAACTGATTTGCTCGACCGGATTACCTTTAATGGCGATATTAAGGGAGTGCTGAATCCTCAGACCAACGACTTTATGGCCTCGGTGTCGGGCCAGATTGACAGTGTAACGATCAATCATTATCAGTACAAAAACATTGAGTTAAGCGGTGACATGCTTAATAAGCAGTTTGACGGCAGCCTGATTGTTGATGACCCAAACCTGAGATTCAGGTTTGATGGTAAATTCGATTTGAATGTCCCGGTTCCGGTATTTAATTTTAACATGCAGGTTGAAAAGGCCGATCTGATTGCGTTAAAACTGGTCGATAAGTTTAAGAGATCGGAAATTTCGTTTGCCCTGAATGCCAATTTTACCGGAAGCAACATTGATAACCTGGATGGATTGATTCACTTCGCAAAAGGGGCCTATCAAAACGAAAACGGACTTTTATCGTTTGATAATTTCGATTTAAAGACATTCTTCGAAAATGAACCGGTTTTGCTGGTTCGCTCCGATTTTCTGGATGCTGATATTCGTGGCAAATATGAATTGCATAATCTGCATCATTCAATTAATAAAATCATCTCCTGGTATTTGCCGGCTTTCGGCCTTAAAATTCCGGACCAAAAAATCCTGAATAATTTTGATTTCAGCGTGAAGTTAAAGGATATCAACCGTTTTACGCAGGTACTAATTCCTGATTTAAAAATGGATCCTGCAAGATTTGAAGGGCGTATCAACTCTGAAAAGAACTCCCTGGTTGTTAACGGAATGTTTCCTTTGCTTCAGTATAAATCTTCAGTTTTTAAGAAAATAACGGTTAATGTTGATGGAAATTCGAAACTGGATATTAAAAACAAAGTGGATGAAATATCGTTTGGCGATCAGCTGAAAGTGTATAATTTGTCTTTGATTTCTGCGGTCTCCGGCGATTTGATGGATTCTAAACTCGCATGGAATAATTTTGGCGATGTTTCTTACAGCGGATCGATTAACACCAGTACGCGATTCTTTAAACAGGAAAAAAGTCCACACGTTGAAATAACAGTAAAACCCACCCGCCTCTTTTTGGCCGACAGCTTGTGGAAGATTAATTCTGCACTGATCACCATCGATTCAACTTTGATCAAAATTAATAAGCTGGCACTGACCAGCAGTGGCCAATCGGTAATAGCCGATGGCATCATCGATAAAGACCAGACCAATAAACTGAACATCAGCTTCAATCGGATCGATATGAGTTCGCTCAATACTTTTTTGGCTGGAAATTTAAAATTGAAAGGCGAATTAAACGGAAGCCTTTCCTTACTCGATATGTACCGGCGCATCTTGTTTCTCTCCGATTTGAAGATTGACGGATTGTCTTTGCTAGGTCAACCATTGGGCGATGCAACGGTACAAAGCCGATGGGACCCCAATGCGAATGAAATAAATGCCGAGTTGGTTGTTGAAACCAACAAGAACAGGGCGCTTCATGCCTTTGGTACATTTAATCCCGGCCTCGACAGCCTTTCGATTGATGCCAATTTTAATCACTTCTCCTTATTAATTCTGCAGCCGCTGTTGGGAAGTAGTTTTGCCAATTTTCATGGCGATGCCACCGGAAAGGTTCATATATTCGGATCGCCGGGTTACATTCAGCATAAAGGAGCCTTGTTTGCTGCCAATGCCGGTCTGATGCTTTCCGAATTAAAGGTGAATTATAACCTGAATGATTCAGTCCGGTTTGCAGGCGATAAAATCATCTTTCCGGACATTAAAATTCAGGATGATTTTGGAAATTCAGGAGTATTTTCCGGTTCAATCAAGCATCGTTCCTTTTCAAAAATGGTTTACGACCTGTCAGTTAAATCCGACAAAATCATGGCGATCAATACCACTCCTTCTGACAATGAACAATTCTACGGGAAAACGTTTGGCAGCGGCATTGTGCGTATTACAGGCCATGGGGCTACCGTTTTGATTGATGGAGTTGCACGCACCGAAAAGGGAACGGACATGAGTATTTCGCTTGAATATGAAGGGGATGCCCAGGAATATGATTTTTTAAGCTTCGTTTCCAGAAGTTATCAACCCAAATTTGAAGTAGTACGGGCGCCTGTTTCTGTATCGAACGTTCAAATGAAATTTGATATTGAAGTCACTCCGGAAGCAAAGGCGCAATTGATTTATAACTCTAAAATCGGTGATGTTATCCGCTCACAGGGATCAGGAAACCTTCAGCTAATGATTGATAAGGATTACAACATCTCGCTTTTTGGCGAATATACCGTATCGCAGGGAGACTATCTGTTTACGCTTCAGAACGTGATCAATAAAAAGTTTGAAATTCAACGAGGAGGAACGATTGCCTGGAATGGCGATCCGTATGATGCAACCCTTAATCTGAATGCCATTTACCGTTTGAAAGCTCCGTTGACCGAACTTTATGCCAATACCGCGCAAAGTGCCGATTATAATCAGCGTGTACCGGTTTTATGCAAAATCAATCTGACCAATAGTTTGAATAATCCGGATATCAGGTTCGATATTGAATTACCAACCACTGAAGACCGCATAAGAGATGAAGTCAAACAATACATCAGTACGGAAGAAGATATGAACAAGCAGATTTTGTCGCTTTTGGTTTTGGGGAAATTTTATACTCCTGAGTACCTCCGTGGTTCTTATTCCGGAAATGGCCTGGTTGGTTCAACCGCGTCAACGGCCAGCGAATTGTTTTCGAATCAATTCAGTAACTGGCTGTCTCAAATCAGTAACGATTTTGATATTGGGTTTAATTACCGTCCGGGCAATGAAATAACCAACAATGAAATTGAATTTGCACTCAGTACCCAAATGTTTAACGACCGGGTAAGCATTAACGGAAATATCGGAAACAATTCAGCTCAGCGAACGACTGCCAACAATAACAACCTGGTGGGCGATGCCGACGTAGCTGTAAAACTGACCAACAACGGGAAACTTCAGTTAAAAGCTTATAATCATTCGAATAATAACCTCATATACGAAACTTCTCCTTACACCCAGGGAGTTGGGATTTCATACCGAGAAGATTTTAATGATTTTAATGAACTTTGGCAAAAAATGACAAAAATCTTCAAACCACAAAACTCAAAGGGTAAACAAAAAAAATGAACTGACGTTTGATTGGTATCATTTCAACGAACTTTTGACGCAACGTCATGCCGAACTTGTTTCGGCATCTGTTTGTTGATGAGACCCTGAAACAAGTTCAGGGTGACAGGCCCGACAGTATGACGTTGACACGACACTAATGTGTAACAGGCTCATTATATCTGTTATAGTGTGGGTTTTATCGGTTTCAAATATTTCTTAAATAAATTGTATTTTTGTAAGGCATACTAATTGTACCGTAACACACGTTTTTAATCAGGCTGACTAAAAAGAAACTGCTTATGCTGAATTTTATTTTATTACAGGCAAGTCAGAATTTAGCGGAGGGTAAAATACCTGTTGATGAAGCAATCAAAACTGAAGGGTTGGCTGAATTTATCTATCATTTGGCGCTCAATGGGGGAATGGGTATGATCCCGATTATTTTTTTATCGGGAGTGGCCTTGTTCATTTTTCTGGAACGGATGATTGTAATCGGCAAATCAAGAAGGCTTGATCCTTTGCTTTTAGGTCGGTTACGCGAATATATTTTGAATGGTCATATTGAATCGGCCTCTAATTTATGCAAGAATGAAAATACTCCATCTGCAAGAATGATAGAGAAAGGAATATCCAGAATTGGATCACCCGTGGAAGAGGTAAGCAGAACGATCGAAAACGCCGGCAATCAGGAGATCTCGAGGCTGGAAAAAGGACTTCCGGTTTTGGCCAGTGTTGTTGGAGCGGCGCCTATGCTTGGAATCCTGGGTACAGTTCTGGCTTTGATACAGGCTTTTTATGAAATGGCAAATTCCGATGCGATTATCGATATGCATATGATTACTGCTTTTATCTATCAGGCGTTGGTTACAACGGTAGCTGGTTTAATTGTGGGGATTATAGCATACTTTGCCTATAATATTCTGGTTGCCAGTGTTGGAAAAGTCATATATCATTTAGAGGCGGCAACTCACGATTTTTTGGAAATACTGAATGAACCGGCACACTGATTTTTGAAACGGCACTTAAAATGAAATACCTATCAGAACATAAAACAGGCATTTACGGAACACTAATTACGCATGGGCTAATTTTGTTTTTGCTGCTATTTTTCGGAATAATAGCTTCTCCTCCTCCTCCAATTGATGAAGGTATTCTGGTTAATTTTGGCGATTCTGAAACTGGTTTTGGTATGGAAGAACCTGCTCCAGGTGACCCGCAACCAACTTTAAAACCCATCGAATCGGTGTCACCAAAGCAAGTGATTCAGCCTCCGTCAAAGAAGGTAGTTGCTCCTGTTGACGATGACGATGTGCTGACCCAGGATGATGAAGAAACTGTTGCCGTTAAAACTCCGGTAAAAAAGAAAGACATCAAAAAGGTTATTGATCCTGAAAAACAAAGACTGGACGAAGCTGAAAGACAAAAACAGGCTGAAGATCTGAGACAAAAAAGAGAACAGGAACAATTGCTGGCCCAGGCTGCTGCTGAACAGCGAAAAATTGGTGAGATTAACAGCCGTGCCAAAAATGTTTTTGGTGGTGGCGGAAAAGGTAGTCCGGATTCGAAAAGCACCAGTCAGGGGATTACCTATGGCCCAGGAAATCAGGGTACTCCGGGCGGAGTTGCCAATGCTGAAAATTATGGACCCGGTGGCGGCACTGGCACTAGTGGCGTTTCGTTCAATCTTGATGGCCGAACTGCACAGTCACTTCCTAAACCAGAATTTCTTGGCAACGAAGATGGAAAAGTTGTTGTGATGGTAACTGTAGATAAATCGGGTAGAGTGACAAAGGCTGACCCCGGTGTAAAAGGTTCGAATACGGCTAATCCCGAATTATTGGCTGCTGCCAAAAAAGCCGCACTTCAGGCCAGGTTTAATGTGGATGGAACTGCGCCTTCTTTCCAAACCGGTACAATTACTTATCGTTTTGTGCTGAATTAATCCCGATATCTTCCCTGCAGAAGAATAATATGATTACTGACTTTTCATCACTTTATTCCTGCCTTTTCGTTTTTTAATTGTACGATGTTTGTATTCGTTTGAAATAATACTAATATTTCCATCCGTTTCCAAGATAGCCAGGTCAACCTCCCGAATTTCAGACACACCATGTTCTCTTACCGCTTCAAGTAATTCATCACGGGTAATTCGTGCTTTGGCCAGATTTGCCTCATTGATCTGTCCTTTGTAAATAAGCAATAAGTCGGTTCCCTGGACCATATTGCTGAATTTCGGGAAACGGTACAACAAAAATTTAAACAGGTAATTTACGATGAAGAGGGTAGTGGCAGCAACCAGTCCGCCGCCCAAGGAAGAATTTGACCCCACCATCGCATTTTGTACCGAATTGCTGATAAGTAGAATAAAAACCAAGTCAATAATCGATAACTGCGCCAGTTCTTTCTTTCCAAACAGCCTGATGGCAATGATAATAAACAGGTAAACGGCAAGGCTGCTTAGCACTATTTTTAAATAACCTTCAGAAACGTTCATTGCCTTAATGATTAGATAAATAAGTTGAAATTCAAATGATGAAGTTAGCTATTTTACGTTGATACAACCCATTTTTGTATGGATTGGTTGAATCAAAATCAACAAAAGAAAAGCAGGTACCTCGGTTCAAACCCGAAATACCTGCTTAATATTTATAACCGGCAGTTTAGTTTAAACTAAAGTATAGCCCGCACGGTATTCGTAATGCATCAATTTGGTTGCAGCGCCATCAAGGTCGTCAACAAACACTTCATTTACCGGATCCCATTTAACAGTGCGTTTCAGTTCACAGGCGATGTTTCCAAGTGTACAAACGGTACAACTGCTATGTCCGATTTCAACTGAAACAACCGGGTCTTTGCGGTCCCGAACGGCCTCAATGAAGTTGATCTGGTGAGGAATCCTCGTTTCGTATGGGCCATCGGTTTTTGTTGCGCTTTCCGGAAGGTCAAATTTGGAATCTGATGCCTTAAAATATCCCCGTGACACTTCAATCCAACCGTTTTCGCCCCAGAATTTAACGCCCTTCATCTTTTCTTCGTTAAAAGGTTCTGAAGACATAACCACTCCATTGGCATATTTGAATTGCATAAATTCTGTTCCATCGCCAATCGGTGAGATTTCAACCGGGCCATTCTTGTCCATGCCAAGTCCCCACTGTGCAATGTCGAACATGTGCGCGCCCCAGTCGGTAGTGAAGCCACCGCCCATTTCCTTGTACCAGCGCCATCCGCCCCAGAATTGTTCGTTCTGTTCGGGTTCGATGGTAATTGGCGGATTCAACTGTGAATTATAGTGAATTGGATTGGGTAATGAGCCTAACCAAAGGTCCCAGTTCAGGTCAGCAGGAAGGGTTTCTTCCGGCAAGTCATAAGGTTTTGGAGGTGCTCCGACATAGGCATTGACTTTGGTAATTTTACCAATAGCCCCTTCCTGAACCAGTTTAACAGCATGCTGGAATTCAGCAGATGAACGTTGCTGGCTCCCCAGTCCAAAAATCCGGTTGTTTTCGCGGACAACTTTTTTTAATTCCTGGCCTTCCTTAATGGTGAAAGTCATTGGTTTTTCGAGGTAAACATCTTTACCAGCTTTCAGGGCAGCAATAGCAATCCGGGCATGTGAATGGTCGGGAACGGCAATTACAACAGCATTGATATCCGGACGTGCCAGTAATTCTTCAAATTTTTCGTAAGTCTGGACTTCAGCCTTTTTACCGGCTTTTTCATAGAAAGCTTTTACCCGTTTTTCAAATCGCTGGCGTTTTACACCGTAAACATCGCATCCGGCAACTACTTCTACTCCGGGTATTTGCATAAAACCGTTTAACAGGAACATAGCCTGTTGTCCCATTCCGATGAATCCGAGTTTAATATCGGTACTGGTTGCGACTGCTTTAGGTTTACATGAGCCAAGCGGTGAAAATAGAGCTACACCTGCCATTCCAATGGCAGCAGTTCCAAGAAACTGACGTCTTGAAACTCCTTTTTTTTGTTGATTTTCCATGTGATTAATTTGGGAGTTATTGGTTCAATTAATTTAGATTTAATGAAGGTAAAAATACCTTTTTGAAAGTTGCAGACCAAATTAAAAGTGACAACGCAATTAAAATTTGATGTTTTCAACTAATTTTTGATCAAATCCGAACATTTTTTTTGACTTTTGTCTTGCACTGAAATGAATTCAGCTATGGAAGAACAGATCAATCTTTTAAAAACACTTATTGCAACTCCTTCATTAAGTAGGGAAGAACAGAATGCCGCACAAGTTATTCGTCAGTTTCTTGCTGATGCAAAGATTCCTTTCAGCACCAAGGTTAACAATACCTGGATTAAGAATCAATTCTGGAATGATGGGCTTCCGGTAGTTTTACTCAATTCGCATATCGATACTGTAAAAGCGGCAAGTGGTTATTCGCGCAATCCGTTCTCTCCGGATGTTGAAAACGGAATTCTTTATGGATTGGGAAGTAATGATGCCGGAGGCGCATTGGTGACCTTACTCGCTGTTTTTATGCATTTTAATACGATTAAAAGCCTTCCGTTTAATCTGATTTACGCGGCTACTGCTGAAGAAGAAATTTCAGGATTAAACGGGTTGGTAAGTATTCTGGAAGAAATTGGACCGGTGGATTTAGCCATAGTTGGTGAGCCCACGAAAATGCAGATGGCTATTGCCGAAAAAGGATTGATGGTGCTGGATTGTACAGCTCACGGTAAATCCGGTCATGCTGCCCGTGAAGAGGGAGAAAATGCCATTTATAAAGCGATAGCTGATATTGAAAAAATCAGAGATTTCAAGTTTGAAAAAACATCAGACATCCTGGGACCAGTAAAAATGTCGGTTACCATGATTAATTCCGGAACACAGCACAATGTGGTTCCCGATACCTGTACTTTTGTAGTCGATGTGCGTACCAACGAGCATTATTCCAATAAGAAGGCTTTTGAAATTATCAATCAATTGGTTGTTTCGGATGTGGTGCCACGATCTTTTCGGTTAAATTCTTCCGGAATTCCGGTTGATCACCCGATTGTTAAAAAGGGAATAAGTCTTGGATTAAACTATTATGGATCTCCAACAACTTCAGATCAGGCGGTGATTCCATATCCATCCATAAAAATTGGGCCCGGTGAAAGCGCCCGTTCCCATACGGCTGATGAATATATCCTGATTTCTGAAATGGAGGAAGGTTTTCGCATTTATGTTGATTTATTATCAGATCTGCAATTGAGATAAAAAAAGAGAGACCTGTCCCCCAACAGGTCTCTCAAGGAATGTTTCAGTAAAAGAACTGAAACAAGAATTGTATTTGAATCAAACTAAACTATTCTGTTATTATTCGCTTTCCGAATAAGCCATTTCATTGTGTTGTGAAATATCCAGTCCAGCGATTTCTTCTTTCTGATTAGCACGTATTCCAACAGTTTTGTCAACAACTTTGAAGAGGATATAAGTCATCACTCCGGAAAACACCATTGTAGTTACAGTAGCAATAGTCTGTATCCAAAGCTGTTTTGGATTTCCGTAGAATAAACCACTATACGATGACTGAATGGCGGGAGTTGCAAGTAAGCCAGTTGCCATGGCGCCGATAATACCACCAATTCCATGTACCCCAAAAGCATCGAGAGAATCGTCGTAACCGAATTTGTGTTTCACTACTGAAACCATGAAGAAACACACTACAGCAACAAGAACCCCAATGACCACGGCTCCCAAAACTCCGACAAATCCGGCCGCAGGTGTAATGGCAACTAGTCCGGCTACAGCACCGGTAGCGATGCCAATCACAGTTGGTTTTTTGTTGATTGTCCAGTCAAGCAATGCCCATGTAAATGCAGCAGTTGCAGTTGCCAGGTGAGTCGAAAGGAATGCGCTAACAGCAAGTCCATCGGCAGCCAAACCACTTCCGGCGTTAAACCCAAACCAACCGAACCAAAGTAAGGCTGCTCCAATAACTACTAAAGGAATGTTGTGAGGAGCGGTTGGATGATTGTTGTAATTTCTTCGCGTTCCGATCATAAGTGTCATAACAAGGGCGGCTATACCGGCATTGATGTGAACAACTGTTCCTCCGGCAAAATCCAAAGCTCCCATTTTGAATAACCAGCCGTCGGCTGACCAAACCCAATGTGCCACAGGATTGTAAACTAAGATTGCCCAAAGTAATGAGAAGATCAGGAATCCTTTAAATTTAATGCGTTCAGCATATGCTCCAATAATTAAAGCAGGTGTAATTACAGCAAACATACATTGGAATAGAACGAATAAAAGGTGGGGGATGCGGGCAGTTGCCTGCGAAATGTAGTACGGACTAACGTCGTTAACACCTATACCGTTCAGAAATGCCCAGTCGAAACCTCCGATAAACGGTGCAAGCACTCCGGTTGAAGATCCAAATGCGTTGCTGTATCCGAAGAATACCCATTCAATGGTAATTGCAGCAGTTAAAATAAAACACTGCATCAGGATGTTCAAAACGTTTTTCTGACGAACCAAACCGCCGTAGAATAAGGCCAGACCAGGGATTGTCATCAGCATGACTAAAGCGGTTGCTACAATCATCCAGGCCGTATTTCCAAAATCAATAAACGGAACAGGTTCAGGTGCGGCTACAGCCGCAGCTTCCTGCGCAAAAAGTATGGTGGGGGCGATTAAACCTAGTAACGCCAACCCTGTATATTTTAATTTTGATTTCATATTGTTGTCTTATCGTTGTAAATGTCTATATCATTGTTTATTTGTTGTAAAGTGATTCATCGCCCTTGTCTTTGGTACGGATGCGGATGGATTGTTCAATTTCACTTACGAAAACCCGTCCGTCTCCACTTTCGCCTGTATAAGCAGACTCAAGGATGGCATTGATCGATTTTTCAACATTTTGGTCGCGAACAACAAATGAGATGTACATGCGTGCTACGGAGTTTACGTCGTAGGCAATGCCTCTGAAAATAAGTCCCTGACGGGCTGTGCCCTGTCCTTTTACTTCCCACCAGGAGAGAAAGTCGATATCAGCTTCATGTAATGCTGCACGAACTTCTTCAAACTTGGTTTTTCTAACGATGGCTTCAATTTTTTTCATGATGTCTTTTTTTGAGGGTTTTAAATATTTTTTATAGACTAAATCCTACAACCATAAACATTTGATTTTTTTCAGGATTGAAAATAACCTGGCCGGTAACAGGAACTGAGAAGCTATCGGTTATCTTAATTACTTTACCTGTACCAATGCCGATATGACATACATTAAATTCTCCATCTGAAGTGTGCCATCCATCACCTGCACCAACTGATACATTGAAATTTTTGAAGGCATAGGCTGCTTGAAAGTATTTGTCTTTACCCTTAGATGCCGCAACAGAAGCTTCGTTTAGAATGTAATTTGCAGCTAAACTTAAACCTCCGGTAGTGTAACCAAGATTGATTTCAACAGCATTGGTTGAATCAGCGGTGAAAGACCCACCTGCCCTTGGATAATAATAGTCTGTTATGCCAAGGCTAAGACCATTTGAGAATGCATAAGAAATATATGGATCTGCTTCGGCATAGCCAGCTGCATCAAATGATCCCCAAACTCCAATGGTTAAACCGCCGGTGTTAAACTTCACCGAAGGTTGGAAGGCTGGTCCTGTACCTAATAATGATCCTCTCCATACGTAGTTGCTGTAAAAGTCAGCTCCAGCAGTAAATGGTGACTTTTTTTCTTCTTCTTGTGCCTTTACATTGAGGGTGCAAATTGCAAGTAATGTAAAAACGATGAGGGTAATTTTCTTTTTCATGATACTCTTTTTTAGGGTTAAACTATTATCTATCTATTTTCCTTTAATTAATTTCTATAAATGGGGGTTGTTTGAAAAAAACATGCTTTTTGTGAATTGACCCCCTTTTGTTTGATATGCTTGGTCAAAAGTATGTATTATTTCAAAAGTTTGATTGTTTAAAAATGGGGTGTGTTGCAAATTAAAGATAAATTAACAAACAAAATGATAAAAAATATGGGGTAGTTGATGAAAAAACATATAAAAAATCAGATTTATGTATAAAAAAATAGGGGTATTATTATAATTGGCGTAAAATATAGGTAATAGAAATGCTCTGTAACTTAATGATTATCAAATAGTATAATAATTTTAACAATTTGTGTTAAAATGACAGATATATTAATGTATATGTATTAAAAAGATATTTTATTTCTGTTTATATGGAATAAGTGAAAAAATATTTTGAGTATTTAATTTTTATCGTATAAACTCCGAAATTCGGATTTCAGATAAGGTTTTTCAGACTCGGAATATTTAAGCGCAGAAATTGCACCAGATTGAAGGTGCAGTTTTTATATATTTGCAATCCTTTTATAGTCAATAGTAATTCTTATGGCCTTGTTAGCAAATCAGATAGTCCGGTTCATAAAATATTTCATCTTCTGGATGATTTTCTTCTGGCTTGCCAAAGTTCTTTTTTTAATCTCTAATTTTGAACAAACAAGGCAGCTATCAGCCGCTGAGGTTTTTGGGATTTTTGGTTATGGTTTAAGAATGGATATTTCTACCACCTGTTATTTGCTGGTTATTCCGGGTTTGTTGCTTTCATTGCGAATTTTTATACCCCCCCGCTTTGTCAATCGCTTCTTTTGGATATACACTCTTGTATTTTTGATTATCGCATCCTTTTTAGTGGTTCTCGATCTGGGTTTGTATCCACATTGGGGAACCCGTGTAAATATTACAGCCTTTAATTACATCGACGATCCGGTGGCCATGAGCGCATCGGTTTCGGTGGTAGATGTTTTGTTGGGATTACTGATTGCCGGAAGTTTGAGTGTTGGGTTTGGATTTCTGTACCGAAAACTTTTTCCTGAAGGCATTGCCATCGAAGGCAAATTCAAATGGTATGCTGTTTTTTTACAGTTGTTTTTGGTTTCTACTTTAATTATCCCGATACGTGGAGGTCTCGATACTTCTCCACTTAACCTGAGTTCGGTGGCGTTTAGCCCAAAGTTGTATGTCAATCAGGCAGCAAGTAATTATCTGTGGAATTTCGCCAAATCGGTCGAGAAGCGCAAACGGCTCTCCAATCCTTGCACTTATATGTCGAAAGAAGAGAGTGTGCAACTCTTCAATCAATTCATGAAAAACAATTCAGTAGTTTCGCGGCCACAGCTCATTCGACTGAATCTTGAGAAACAACCCAATGTGATCCTGATTATTCTTGAAAGTTTTTCGAATAAAGTTATTGCACCACTGGGCGGACTGCACGGAATTGCTCCCAATCTGGATTCGCTTTGCACGAAAAGTACAGTATTCACTAATTTTTATTCCACAGGAAATCGTTCCGACAGAGGAATTTCGGCTGTTTTGGGCGGATATCCTTCGCTGCTGAGTACTTCTATTATGGTTTATCCGGAGAAATCGCGTAGTTTGACTTTACTTCCGGAGTACTTTAACCGGCACAATTACAATACGTCATTTTATTACGGGGGCGACATTAATTTTTATAACCTGAAAACCTTCGTTTTGCAGAGCAATTACGGAAAAATAACCGCCAAAGCCGACTTTCCGGCGAAACTTGGCCGGATGACAAAATGGGGAGTTCCGGATGGCTATGTTTTTGAAAAAGCTTTGGAAGATCTGAAATCGGAGAAGGAACCGTTTATGAAAACCATTTACACGGTCAGCAGTCATCCGCCTTACGATGTGCCGTATTCAAAAATAAAAGGCAGTTCGAACGAGGCCAAGTACCTGAATTCGGTGGCTTACACAGATAGTTGCCTGGGTGTATTTATTGATGGTTTCAGGAAATCACCACTTTGGGACAATACCTTATTAATAGTGACCTCCGATCATGGAACGCTTCCGCCAGGACCGACTGATATAACCGAGACTGCATCATACCGAATCCCGCTAATTTGGTCGGGTGGGGTAGTAGACTCGTTACAACAGATTGAAATCATCACTCAACAGGTTGATTTTGGCACATCGCTGGTTCATCAGCTGGGTTGGGAGGCTGATTCTTCGAAGTTTGCAAAAGATTTCTTTACTTCGCACCCGTTTGCATTTTATGCACTCGATTCAGGTTGGGGTTACGTAACTCCTGAGGGAGAATATTATTTCGACCAGAATATTCGCGATTTTGCCCGAAACTCAAATCTGAAAACATCTGAAGATTTGCAGTTCCCGAAAGCATATATGCAGGTTTTGCACGATGATTTTATAGGCCGTTAAAGCTTTAGAGACGTGATGAATAGCGTCTGGTAATATTGAAAAACCAAACAATGACACAACCAAAGACCGAAAAGATATTTCTGATTATTAATCAATATGCCGGACACAAAGAAGGTGCAAAAGCGATTGAAATTGTCATCCCATATTTAATAAAGAAGGGATACCTGGTCGAGTATTCCTTTACCAATCATCCCGGTCATGCCACTGAACTGGCGTCAAAAGCAGCCAGAGATGGTTTCGATTTAGTGGTTGCCGTTGGTGGTGATGGAACGGTGAACGAAGTTGCACAAGGATTAATTGGTACTGTCACCCCGATGGGTATTATCCCCATGGGCTCCGGAAATGGGCTGGCCCGCGAACTGAAGATATCAATGGATATGCATAAAAGTGCCCGATCGTTGGTTGAAGGTGAAAATTTACTATTGGATGTTTGTAAACTCAACGATCAACGTTTTTTGTGTACCAGCGGAATTGGTTTTGATGCGATGATTGCTCATAAAATGAGTAAGGCCGCATCGCGTGGGTTTTTAAAGTATGTGCAATTGGTTATTCAGGAAAGTATTTTTTTCAAACCACTTGACGTGAAAATGAAGATTGACGGAGTTGCTATCGAAAAACCTGTTTTCCTGATCACTTTCGCCAATGCTTCCCAATTTGGCAACAATGCTTATATAGCACCGGCTGCAAGTATGACCGATGGATTAATAGATGTGGTTGTTGTACGTAAATTTGCGAAAATATGGATGCCGGTATTTGCGGTGGCCTTATTCACCAAATTCATTCCTAAGCTTCCGTTTGTCGATTGTTACAAAGCCAAACACATTGAGCTCGAACTAGTCAAGACGCCGTATTATCATTTTGATGGAGAGCCGGGGAACCTGAGTATTCCGGCTCAGGTTAAGCTTGATGCTGAAAAGATTTGGGTGCGGTGCAGAAAATAGATCTTCATTATTTTGATTCCACGTATCTTTTAAAATTGTCTAAAATCGATTGCCAGCCATTTTTCTGCAACTCGATGGAATTTTGATTTTCTGCTTCAAAACTTTCAATGATCGTTGTTGCGTTTCCTGTTGGAGTAAAACTGATGTGAACTTTGCGGCCGTCAAAAATGGTGTAAACGATCAGTTCGTTCGGTATTATTTCATTGTATGCTCCGGCGAAGTCAAAACCGAAACTGCCGTCTTTGGCCTCCATACGCGAAAGAAAACTGCCACCAACCCGAAAATCATTTTCTGCCCACGGAGTATGCCAGTCGTCTGAAGCATTGTTCCAAAGTATGATGTGTTCAGGAGTAGTCCAGTATTTCCAAACCTGATGAACCGAAGCATTAATAGTTGCTTCAACTGTAATGATTGTTACGCCCGTTGTTTCCATAAGATGATTCCAATTAGTTTGGATATAAAAACAACAAAAGGGCAATTTGTTCAGTTTTTAGATTTAATTTTAGATTGTTTGTTTGGACCGACATAAAACTGAACGAATTTTTTTATTGTCTCTTCGAAGTTATTCCTTAATTTTAACCAACTAAAACCACTAAATATGAGCAAATCAGAAAAGTATCCTTTAACACGACGAAATTTTATCAAAGTTTCGGCAGCAACCACGGCCGGAATTTCGATGTTGTCGTTTGGCGGTTGTTCAACCGATAAAATGCCATCCCCGATGAAACGCAAATTTGGCAACTTCGATTTCGAGGTAACAACACTGGCTTTGGGAGGACAGGCTTCATTACAATGGACTCCGGCAGATGTTGATCCGGTGCCAATCATACTTAAAGCATTCAAGCTTGGCATCAACTATTTCGACACCTCAAACCTCTATGCAGAAAGCCAGTTGAATTACAACAAAGCTTTCAAAATTCTGAACCTGATTCCCGGAGAAGCATCTTATGATGAAAAACTTCGCAAATCCATCTGGCTAACCAGTAAAACATGTATGCGCTGGGGTAAACCAGGTTGGCCCGAAAGGGAAAATGTCAACAATTGGTCGAACGGGATGCCCGATGTAAAATGCGCTGTTGATGATCTGAAACGCTCACTGACCCAGATTTTTGGTGACAACAAAGGTGGTTATCCGGAAGGCGCTTACCTTGACATGATGCTGATTCACACTTTACACAATACTGCCGAAGTTGATGTGCTTTATGAAGGACTCGAAACACCGCTCGATCCCAATGGTAATTTTGGAGCTTTGGTTGCCCTGCGCGATTTTCGCGACGGCACAAACCTGACAGGTATGAATCCCAAAAATGAAAAACTGGTCCGCCATATCGGATTTTCAGGCCATGCCAATCCTCCGGCCATGATTGATATGATTCAACGCGACGAATACGGAATTCTGGAAGGAATGCTGGTTGCCATTAATGCGAACGATAAAACCAAATACAGCATGCAGCATAATGTTATCCCTGTTGCTGCAGCCAAAGGTATGGGAATTATTGCCATGAAAGTATTTGCCGATGCGGCTTTGTACCATAAAGAACCGCGCTGGTCGCAAAAACCCGAAGATGTATTCCGGAAAATCGGAAATCCTGAATTGCCTAGCCGGCCACTTGTAGAATATTCACTGACTACCCCTGGTATTCACACGGCGATTATTGGTATTGGACAAATTGATGAAGATCCGATGAAATGCCAGTTGATTCAGAACTTCTACGCAGCGCAAATCGAACCCAACGGCATGCCCGAGACTGAACGTAAACGCATTGAAGAACAGGCATTGTTGATTAAACCAAAATCAAATTATTTCCAGATCGATAAAGTTGGCTTAACGGCTCCCGGAAACCTTCGGAAAGCAGAAAACAAAGTGATTTGGGATACCGCTTTTGCGGGTGATGTGTCAATTTCCACGTATGAAATTTTAGTCAATGGTACAAAAGTTGGCGAGATTGCACACCAGCCTCAAACACTGAAAAGTAAACCGTTTGTTTTTGAAGCTTCAGTAAAAGCAGGTGATAAAGTTGAGGTGGTGGCTGTCGATCAAAGTGGCGACAGGGTTGCAGCCCAATTGGCTTAGTCTATATTTGTAACTTTCAAACATTTTATTATTATTTTACGTTCAAATGCTATTCTGTTTTAATTTCTCACGTTCAGGATATATTTTAATCTGAACAAAACTGACGTTATGAGTACATTCAAGAATCCTCGGTTGTCACGCCGCAAATTCATCACTGCCTCTATTGCTACTACTGCTGGAGTCTCGTTGTTGCCATTGTATTGTTTCAATCAAAAATCATCGTTCAATAATGTTGTTTCTACTGAGAAATTACCTTCAATAGTGAGGCGTAAATTTGGAAACTTCGATTTTGAGGTTACTACAATGGGATTGGGGGGGCAGGCTGCTTTACAGTTGACTCCTACTAATGTTGATCCATCTGCAATAATTATTAAAGCAGTAAAACTTGGTATTAATTATTTCGACACTTCAAATACATATGGCAGTAGTCAATTACATTATAATAAAGCGTTTAAAGTATTAAATCTAATTCCAGGTACTGCAAATTATGATGAACCCCTGAGAAAATCGATTTGGCTAACCAGCAAAACAAAAATGAAATGGGGTAAACCGGGGTATCCTGAACGTCCGAATGTTACAAATACCCCAGGCGCACCAAATGTGAAGTGTGCTATTGATGACCTTAAACGTTCACTTTCTCAGATATTTGGTGATAATAAAGGAACATATCCTGAAGGGGCGTACTTGGATATGATGTTGATGCATTCAATAAATTCAATTGAAACCAATGATGTTTTATTTGAAGGATTGGAGACCCCGCTCGATCCAAACGGAAATTTTGGTGCTTTGGTCGCTCTGCGTGATTATCGTGACGGAACCAATTTGACTGGTATGAATCCAAAAAATGAAAAACTAGTCCGGCATATTGGTTTTTCAGGCCATAGTAGTCCGCCGGTTATGATTGATTTGATTCAACGAGATGAATACGGAATTCTGGAAGCTTTGCTGGTTGCCATCAATTCAAACGACAAAACCAAATACAGCATGCAGAATAATGTGATTCCCGTTGCTACTGCAAAGGGGATGGCAATCATCGGTATGAAGGTGTTCGCCGATGCTGCTCTCTATCACAAAACACCAAATTGGTCCGGTTCTACTGCCGATTTATTTCTCCAAATTGGAACCTCCGAACTGCCAAGTCGCCCTTTGATAGAATATACTTTGACCACTCCTGGAGTTCATACCGCAATAATGGGTATCGGACATATTGATATCGATCCTCTGAAATGTCAATTGGTTCAAAACTTTACTGATGCCCAAATAGAACCAAACGGTATGGTTGAAACTGAACGGAAAAAATTAGAAGAGCTTACCAAAAGGTTAAAGCCAAATTCAAATTATTTCCAAATGGCAAAAGTTGGATTGACACCACCACAAAACATTAGAAAAGAAGGAGATCGGTTGTTGTGGGATAATGCCTTTGCAGGAGATTCACCAGTTATTACCTATGAAATATTGATTAACGGAACGAAATCCGGTGAAGTATTGCACCTACCCCAAACACTGAGAAGTAAACCATTTTCTTTTGAAATCTCAACTAAATCTAATGATAAGGTTGAAGTTGCAGCAGTAGATCAATTTGGAAACAGGGCAATTGGGCTACTCGTCTTGACGCTCTCAGCCCCAGACCAACTGGACTCTGAAAAAAAAGTTCAGCTTTATCCGAATCCTGTTCAAAATGAACTGACTGTAAGTGGCATTGCAATTGCAAATTCAAAAGTCTCTGTTTATAATGCTGTTGGAGAGAAATTAATTGAAAAAACAGTAAGTGGAACCCAGATCATACTTGACGTTTCTACCTTGGTTCGGGGCATTCACTTTGTGCGATTTTCTGACGGGAGCAGCGAAAAATTCATCAAACTATAACGCTTTTATCTTAATTTATTAAGACAATACAGTGAAACACATAGTCATATTGTTTGATTGCACATATGCCTACTATCTGTGTTCATGGACAATTGTTGTCAATTGGAGGTGATCTTGTGCCAAAGAAAAAGTGTTTATTTTTTCTTTCGGGAAAGCAAATCAACTTCTACAGCTTCTTTCAGTAATTTCATAATAGCCAATTCGTCGATTTCCTCGGCAGTGTAGTAGATTTTATAGAATATCTGTTTGTTGGTTCCGTGGGTGAGGTATTTGTCTTCATCATTTAACCGGTTGCCATACCAAAATCCCAATAATACACCTTTTTTAATGCCACCTCCGGGCACGGTTGCTGGCCAGATGATGCAGATTCCCTTATTTCCAAAATAATAGGGTACATTAAACGAGATCTTTTCCCTGAATTCCTTTGGCAAATTCTGGCTGATGATTTGTCTCAAAACATCGGTAATAATTCGTTCGTCCTCCGGAAGAAGTTCATACAACTGGGCCAGTGATTCTATTTTGGGGAATTTCTGTTTCATTGAAATTACAAACCAGTTCGGGCAGAAAAAGTTTCATTTAATCCTGAAATGAAAATTCAAAGTTTGAGTTCGCTCTTCAGAAATCCTTCAGGGCAATGTCATATAGTTAAGCCTGAAGGGCTTAAATTTGAATAACCTCCGGTGTAAACCGAAGGGAGAAAACACCCGAAATTCAAGAACCCTGAAAGGGTTCAACCCTTAACAGGGTTGTGTTTTCCTTCTATACTTTCCGTGGGTGAAAACCCACGGTTATTCAAATTATATCCCTGCCTGCGGCTGGCAGGCTTTCAGGATATCTAGACCATGGACTTTTCCTTAAGTATATTATATTGCCCTTTAGGTGATTTAGGGGTTTTTGACTTTTCGGAGTGGACTCAACTTTTAATATCGATTGAGCTTTTAAACATTGCTAACCTATTACAAGAAAGATTTATCCAACAATCCTCTTCGGAACAAAAAAATCTTCTTTGGTAAGGTTGCATTTTTTTGCAATCGCTTTGCAGTAAGCTAATCGCCCTGCATTCTGATTTCGTGCATCGGAGCCAAAAGTAAATTTCAAACCCTGTTCTTTGGCCATGAGTATAAATTCCTCGTGCGGAGTGTGTGCCATATCGTTGATCTCAATGGCAATGTTCCTTTTTCTGGCAGCTGTAATTATTTGCTGCATGCGTTCCTGCGTCCATAAGGTATAGTAATCGCGGGCTATACAAACCGGCAGAAAAAGGGGCCAGCCAAAAATGGTAATGGGTTCGTTGGTGAGTACCTCCATGGTATAGGCCATGTACCGTTTCATGAATTCTTCGGTATCTTCCACATAAGTGTCAAATTCCCAGATGCTCAGAGTTTCACCGTTTCCCATTGGAACTCTTTGCGGATCCATAAGGATATAATCAACCTGTGCCAGGAGTTCAGGAGAATAGTTTTTCGACCACCCCAGGTTAAACGGTTGCAACCCAATGTGAACCGGATAACGACGTAAATTGTCGATGTAATTCTTCAGGTCCGTATCATTCTTGAGAGCCCAGGAGGCAGGATGCTCCACAATGCCAAACTGTACATTTCTGTTTTATGCAATCTCCATGATGTTCTCCATGGTAAACTTATCGGTAGTATGGACATGCAGATCCACCAGGGGAAAATCATATTCTTCCTGAGTTTTGCAATTAACAAGAAGTGGCGCAACGGTCATCATTCCGCCTACAATAGCTGCATTTTTTATAAGCGTTCGTCTTTGCATAACTTTGGTTTTTTATTGGTTTATGGGTTTTCGTAATGATAATTGGTATACAGTTTTGCAAACGAATTACGGCATTCAACTTAAATTGCCTGTCAACGAAGACTGAAACCCCGGACTTGTCTGTTTTGCTGTTATGTCCCTTTTTTTATCCATCCTCCTTCTTAAATAAGTCCAAATGAGTCAATAAGTCTTTGTTCTTCCCCGGTTTTTTTATTGTTTCAAAAAGCTTCATCTCTATTGATATTGGCTTAAAAAAGTCTAATCGATTTGATTTCAAGCTTGAGATCAAAGGTGATTTCAACATCGATGGATAGTTCACAGGGAATAAATTCAAAGACTTTACAAAATATATAAGCCAAATAAGGTCGTATTGGTTGTCTTCAATATTCTTAATTTTTTCGTCTAGGAGGTTTTCAATAATAGTTTTTATTTTGGCAATCGTCCTTACCTTTCCATTATTCTCTTCAATGATTTTTTCTATTATCCCAAGTATTTGAGGAAAAGACTTATTTCTTCGTTCCTTTAAAAGTAGTAATAGGCTAATCGCTTTTAATAAATCCTTATCTTTAAAATCAAACTTCAACTTATTCTCGCTTGTGGTCAGTTCACTTAGAAACCTATCTACAACCCCTGTTCCTTCAAATTTTTTATCAACTTTTAGAGTTCCACGCAACGAATTTTCAAATCTTTTATAGCTGATTTTTTTCCTGTATCTCAATGAAAATGGCTGAAATTCAGCAGTCCATTCACGAAACAACCCTTCAGGCAATTCGTCTATTTGAGATTTACTTTCATTTAGAGTCAAATTGAACAACGCCATTTGTCTCTGTAAAGTCTTGATAATGAATGTTGCATCTTGCTTTGATTGACATAGAAATCTATAATCGTCTTTAAACCTAACACCGAGAAAGTCAATCTCTCTATCCTCAATAATCTTAGAACATTCAGTGTCGACTGCGCTTAATATTAATTCCGAGATTAAATCTGAAATTGCTGGGCCAATTGCAATACCATTTGTACATCCATCATTTGCATTCTGAATAAGTCTATCTAATTTCAAACCTAGAAAGTTTGAATAATCAGTACGGTTGCCTTTTTTCCTAATTAATTCTTTTGTGTGTATAGCCCAAGCTATACTATGAGTATATATGGAAGGATAAAAGTTTTTTATATCTGTCTTGAGAATAAATTTATAGTTATAGGCTTCTGCGACTAAATCATTTTCTGCCATCTCTAAGTATTCGTAAATCATTCTTCCTGCTCTTAAGTGTCCCAAACCACCTTCATTATTCTTTGATACCGGTATTGGGAAACTGTAAGAGTAAATTTTGTTTTGAGGTTTGAATAATGTTTTTATTACCAAATTCCATTCGTTAATTAGATACCATACAATATCATGGTAGAGCTTAGGATTAATTATGCTGAATGTTCTGTCTGTAAGCTTTGATTTAGGGAAAGAAACATTAACTAAATCGCTTTTCTCAGGGTCAAATTTTGGTTGAGCACCCGAAGTGTCAACTAAATAATATGGGTCGACCTGTAAGTCAAATTTTTTAATTTGAAAACAAGGAGGCATCACATATTGTTCGGGATAAAATCCCTCTTCTAAAAGCCATTTTGCAATACTGTCTGTAGAAACTTTCCTTAGAAGTCTTTTTGTCTCCGCATTATGCTTTTTTGGTAATGACATCTGTTCCTTTTAAAATGGGCTATAACTAGCTAGGTACACCAACAAAGATATATTACTTTCCTCAATAATTATTGATAATCAGAGCTTTTGTTTAACATCTTTATGTCAGGAGTCTCAGGTAACCGATCTGGCGGTCTTAAATTCAAAATCCCTAAAACCCACCAATTCGCCTGTACAAACCCGAAAATGATTTTTCGGCTTTTTGCCTTATCTTTACAGCTTCATCAATCAACCATGCTATGAAACTCTGGGATAAAGGAACCTCGGTAAACGAACTCATCGAAAACTTTACGGTTGGGAAAGACCGCGAAATGGATATCTACCTCGCTAAGTTTGACGTGTTGGGCTCGATTGCTCACGCCAAAATGCTGCAATCCATTAATTTGCTCACCATGAGCGAGCTTGCCGAACTTCAGGCCGAACTGGTTAAAATCTATCAGATCATCGAAAGTGGCGCGTTCCGGATTGAAGATGGAGTTGAGGATGTTCATTCCCAGGTGGAATTGATGCTTACCCAAAAATTGGGCGATGTTGGTAAGAAAATCCACAGCGGACGTTCTCGCAACGATCAGGTTTTGTTGGACCTGAAACTTTTTACACGGTCCGAAATTCAGAAGTTAGTCGAGTCCGTTTGCGAATTGTTCGATAAATTGCTGACTAAAGCTATTTTGAATCGCGATCACCTGATGCCTGGCTATACACATTTGCAGGTGGCTATGCCTTCCTCGTTTGGATTGTGGTTTAGCGCCTATGCCGAGAGTTTAGTTGATGACCTTGTATTGTTGAAAGCCGCCTATCAGATTACCAACCAAAACCCTTTGGGTTCTGCGGCTGGTTTTGGTTCCTCATTTCCGCTCAACCGCCAAATGACCACCGATTTATTGGGTTTCGACTCAATGAATTACAATGTGATTTATGCCCAGATGGGACGCGGAAAGATGGAGAAAACGGTTGCATTTGCCCTTTCGTCAATTGCTGCAACCATTTCAAAATTTGCGTTTGACGTGTGTTTGTTCATGAGCCAGAACTTTGGCTTTGTTTCGTTGCCCGACGAATTGACTACAGGTTCGAGCATTATGCCGCACAAGAAAAATCCTGATGTGTTTGAACTCGTCCGTTCACACTGCAATAAAATTCAGGCTATACCATACCAAATCAGCCTGATGACCAATAATCTGCCCAGCGGCTATTTCCGCGATTTGCAGATTTTGAAAGAAGTTTTTTTGCCAGCATTTCAGGAATTGTCTGACTGTATCAGTATTGCCGGGTTTGCCATCGATAACATGACGGTGAACACCAATGTCATGGCCGATGATCGGTATAAATACGTTTACAGTGTTGAGGATGTCAATAAACTGGTGATGCAGGGCTTACCTTTCCGCGATGCCTATAAACAGGTAGGCAGCCAGATTAATTCCGGAACATACGAGCCTACACGTGAAATCAATCATACACATTCAGGAAGTATTGGCAATTTATGCCTTGACGAGATTGCTGAGAAAATGATCGCTGTAGTTGAAGGGTATGAATTTGACCAGATTGAAAAAGCCTATGCTGAACTACTTGGTTAGTTTCGTGTTCTGTTAATTAATCGTTATTTTTTGAATTTTACAAATAATCAGTGAAAACGCTGAAAAATCTTGTAATTTGTTGAATAATTGAGGATTGAATGAGTCTATTTGCTTATTTTCAGAAAGGATGATATCTTTTTGTCATTTTTGTCACTTCTCTGAAATTTGAGTTTCCTATAAAAATCACTACTTTCGCTTTCAGTTCGTAAGAAAAATGAATGATTTACTTATGAATTTATGAATTTCGTAGTTTGATTTGTTTAAAATGAATTGTATAGGTCGATTTGAAAGGTTTACTTTCCCGACTTCAAATAATAATTAGAAATGATGAACTCAGGATTACCAAAAGCGCAGGGGTTGTACGATCCAGCCAATGAGCACGATAATTGTGGAATCGGTTTTGTGGCTAATATTAAAGGCCAGAAATCGCACGACATTATTGAAAGAGGATTAGAGGTTCTTGAAAATATGGAACATCGTGGAGCCACCAGCGCCGACAACAAAACTGGTGATGGCGCCGGTATCCTGATGCAGATTCCTGATCAGTATATTAAGGAAGTATTGAAAGTGAATATTCCGGCTTCGGGTAAGTTCGGAACGGGTTTGGTTTTTCTTCCTCAGGACAGGAAAGAAGCAGCGTTGTGCCTGGATATTCTGACTAAATACATTAAACTGGAAGGTCTTGAGTTAATCGAATACCGCGACGTTGCTGTAGATAGCTCGGCTCCGGGCGAAATTGCCAAACTGACCGAACCCTACATTCAACAGGTATTTGTTAAGGCTGAACTGGAACAGGAAGTGCTTGAGCAGAAATTATACCTGGTACGCAAGCAAGCTGAAAAGGAAATCAGGGATTCCAAACTGAAATTCCGTCAGGCTTTTTATATTCCGAGTTTGTCGAGCAAAACAATTATATACAAGGGAATGCTTACTTCGGGACAGTTAAGGGAATATTTCAAAGACCTGACTCATCCGAAATTTACCAGCGCCATTGCTTTGGTGCATTCGCGTTTCAGCACCAATACGTTCCCAACCTGGGATTTGGCCCAGCCATTCCGTATGATTGCCCATAATGGTGAAATTAACACCATCAAAGGCAATCGCATGTGGATGTCGGCCCGCGAATCATTGCTGAAATCTGAAATTTTCGGTGATGATTTACTCAAGTTATTTCCGGTTATTGAGCCCAATAAATCAGACTCGGCGTCATTCGATAATACGCTTGAATTCCTTCACCATACAGGTCGCTCGGTGCCTCATGTTTTGTGCATGATGATTCCTGAATCATTCAACTCGAAGAATCCGATTCCCGATAGTCTGAAGGCTTTCTACGAATATCATTCAACGATCATGGAGCCATGGGATGGCCCGGCCTCGATGGTATTTTCCGATGGTCGTTACATCGGCGGAACACTCGACCGTAACGGATTGCGCCCTTCCCGGTATATCATTACTAAAAATGATATGATTGTGATGGGTTCCGAAGTCGGTGTTCAGGTTTTTGCTCCTGAAGATGTGAAAGAAAAGGGCCGTTTGCGCCCTGGAAAAATCCTGTTGGTTGATACCAAATTGGGTATTATTATTCCGGATAAAGAAGTAAAAGCTCAGTTGAGTTCACGCAATCCATATGGAAATTGGTTGAGAGAGAACCGTTTGCAGATGGAAGATATTGAGGTGAAGCAGCGTGTTTCATCATCCATGGGCGATCAGTTCACTACTTTTTCGAAAGTGTTTGGCTATTCGAAGGAAGACATGGAAATGATTCTGAAACCAATGGCTGTCACTGGCGATGAGCCAACCAGTTCAATGGGTAACGATACCCCGCTGGCTTGCTTCTCAGAACAGCCACAGCGTTTCTTTAGTTATTTCCGTCAGGTGTTTGCGCAGGTAACTAACCCGCCAATCGACTCCATCCGCGAAGGATTGGTAATGTCACTGACCAATTACATCGGTTCGCTGCATACCAATATTCTCGACGAATCACCTGTACATGCCAAGCTGATTAAATTTGACGATCCGATTATTACCAATACCGACCTCGGGAAAATTAAGGATTTTAAACACGAACAATTCTCTCATACCACCATTCCAATGGTGTTTCCGGTGAAAGAAGGTGTTGAAGGATTCAAAAAAGCATTCGATGGTTTGCTGAAACTGGCAGAACAAGCGGTGGATGATCAAAAGAATTTCATCATTTTGTCCGACCGTCAGGTTTCAGCTGAGTATGCACCAATTCCATCCTTATTGGCTGTTGCAGCAGTTCATCATCACCTTATTCAGACTCAGAAAAGGATGCAGATCGGTATCATTGTTGAAACTGCCGAAGCACGCGAAGTGGCCCATTTTGCCTTGTTGTTTGGTTACGGAGCCAGTTCGGTCAATCCATACCTGGCCTTTGCAGCCATCAACGATATGGTAAAGAGCGGCGAAATCAACATGGAATATTCGAAAGCCCGTTCCAACTACATTAAATCCATCAATAAAGGTTTGTTGAAGGTTATGTCGAAGATGGGTATTTCAACTCTGCGCAGTTATCACGGCTGCCAGTTGTTCGAATCACTGGGTATTTCAGATGAAATTATTACGAAATATTTCACCGGAACCGCTTCCAAATTCAGCGGAATCGGCCTCGAAGAAATCTGTCAGGAATCATTGCTTTTCCACAAGGAAGCTTTTGGAAAGAAGAAACACCTGATCAACGACCGTTTTGAGACTTCCGGAACTTACCATTACCGGAAATATGGCGAACACCATGCCTGGAATCCTGAAACTGTTGGTTTATTGCAGTGGGCCACACGCACCAACGATTACAGCGTATTTAAGGAATTCAGCAAAAAAGTGGATTCTGAAAATCAAAAACCAGCTTTTATTCGTGGTTGCCTGAACTACAAACGTAACCCGATCGATATTTCACTGGTTGAACCGGCTGAAAGCATCATGAAACGTTTTGTAACCGGCGCTATGTCCTACGGTTCTATCAGCAAGGAAGCTCACGAAGCGCTTGCTGTTGCCATGAATTCCATTGGCGGACGAAGCAATACCGGCGAAGGTGGTGAAGATGCCGAACGTTTTGCAACCAATAAACGTAGCGCCATTAAGCAAGTTGCATCGGGCCGTTTTGGGGTAACCAATAATTACCTGATTAATGCCGACGAATTACAGATTAAAATAGCTCAGGGAGCAAAACCGGGAGAAGGTGGTCAGTTGCCGGGCTTCAAAATCAATAATATTATTGCCAAACTGCGTAACTCAACGCCGGGTATTACCCTGATTTCGCCTCCTCCACATCACGACATTTATTCGATTGAGGATTTGGCTCAGTTGATTTACGACTTGAAAGTAACCAACCCACGCGCCAAAGTTTCGGTGAAACTGGTTGCTGAAAATGGAGTAGGGACCATTGCTGCCGGTGTGGCCAAAGCATTCTCCGATTTGATTACTATTTCGGGTTGTGAAGGTGGTACAGGTGCCAGTCCGGCCAGCTCCATTAAATTTGCCGGTTTGCCCATTGAATTGGGTATTGCCGAAACACAGCAGACTTTAGTCATGAACAACCTTCGCGGTCGCGTGAAACTGCAGGTTGACGGTCAGCTGAAAACCGGTCGCGATGTAGTGATCCTCGGTTGTTTAGGTGGCGAAGAATTTGGATTCTCTACTTCTGCCCTGATTACACTGGGTTGTATCATGATGCGCAAATGTCATCTGAATACTTGTCCGGCTGGTATTGCTACCCAAGACGAAACCCTGCGTAAACGCTTCATTGGACGTTCCGAATATGCCATTAATTTCTTCCGCTTTATTGCTACTGAAGTTCGCGAAATTCTGGCTGAAATGGGTTTTACGACCTTCGACGAAATTGTTGGCCGTGCCGATCTGTTGGAGCAAAATCGCGAAGTTGGCAACTGGAAAATGAAAAAAATGGACTTCTCTCGCGTTATTCATATGCCTGAAGAAGCAAAAACACATGATATCCGGAACACATTCCCGAACATTAAATCGGTTGAGGAACACATGGACCATACCCTGATTCGCGATGCCAACAAGGCCATCAAAAGCAAGGAAAAAGTATGGCTGGCGCACACCATCACCAATGTTGATCGTACAGTAGGCGCGATGTTATCCGGCGAAATTTCCCGTCGATATGGCGAAGAAGGATTGCCAAACAATACCATTATGGCGAATTTCACCGGAACTGCCGGACAGAGTTTTGGCGCATTCCTTGTAAAAGGATTGAGCTTCCGGCTCGAAGGTGATTCGAACGATTACATCGGAAAAGGTCTTTCCGGAGGGCGCATCATTGTGGTTCCACCGGTTGGTTCAACCTTTAATCCTGAAGAAAATATTATCGTCGGAAATACCTCATTCTACGGGGCAACTTCCGGAGAAGCCTACATTCGCGGTGTGGCCGGAGAACGTTTCTGTGTGCGTAATTCAGGAGCTAAAGCGGTGATTGAAGGTAGTGGTGACCACTGCTGCGAATACATGACTGGCGGACGCGTGGTTGTTCTTGGAACTACCGGGCGTAACTTCGCAGCCGGTATGAGTGGCGGGATTGCCTATGTGCTCGATCAGGAAGGAAATTTTGCCTATTTCTGCAACAAAGGTCTGGTTGAACTCGGACCGGTTGAAGACAAAGCCGATATCGTTGAATTACAGGACATGATCAATAAGCACCTGTTGTACACGCAAAGTACAATGGCTGCTAAAATCCTGACCAACTGGGACGAATACCTTCCTAAATTTGTGAAGGTGATTCCGTTCGAGTATAAGAAAGTGCTGGAAGAAATCAAACTGCGCGAACTGGTGGCAAAACTTCAGTTGAGCGAAGACAATCCAACAAGGCACGAATAATAGACAGTTCGAAGTTAGGAGTGCCTAAAGTTCGAAGTTAAAACTTTAGGCACTTCACATTCAAAAGATTAAAAAATAAAAATAGTTTCGGGTTAAAACTTTAGGCACTTCGAACTTTAGGCACTCGACACTTCAAAAATACATTACCATGGGAAATCCAAAAGGTTTCATGACGATAGGACGGAAAGATGCTGGTTACCGTCCGTTGAATGACAGAATTTACGATTACGGTGAAGTGGAGCAAACACTCGACGATAAGGATCGTATCGATCAGGCTGCCCGCTGTATGGATTGTGGCGTTCCGTTCTGCCACTGGGGTTGCCCGGTAGGAAGTAAAATTCCGGAGTGGCAGGATATGGTTTATAAAGCCGACTGGAAAGGCGCCTACGATATTTTGCATTCAACCAACAGTTTTCCGGAAGTAACCGGACGTGTTTGCCCTGCTCCCTGCGAAAAAGCTTGTGTACTTGCTATTCACAATGAAGCGGTAACCATTCGCGAAAATGAAGCATCAACCGTTGAACATGCTTTCAATTTAGGCTTTGTTCAACCCCGTATTCCTGAAGTCCGCACGGGCAAAAAAGTAGCTGTTGTAGGTTCGGGTCCTGCCGGTCTTTCGGCTGCCGATTTGTTGAACCAGGCCGGACATACGGTGACTGTTTTCGAGAAAAACAGCGCTATCGGAGGATTACTTCGTTTTGGTATTCCTGATTTTAAATTGAGCAAAACGATCATCGACCGACGCCTGGAAATTTTTCTCGATGAAGGCATGAATTTTAAAACCAATGTCAATATTGGTGTTGATATTACCCGTGACGAATTACTCGGGCAATTTGATGCTGTTGTATTAGCCAATGGCGCTGAACAACCCCGCGATTTACCCGTTGAGGGCCGTGATCTGAAGGGCGTGTATTATGCCATGGAATTTCTGATGCAATCGAATCAGCGTATTGCTGGTCAGGTTATACCTGAAGAAATCAGCATTTTTGCAAAAGATAAAAAAGTTTTGGTCATTGGTGGCGGTGATACCGGTTCCGATTGTGTTGGAACTTCAATACGCCAGAGGGCCAGAAGCGTAACCCAGATTGAAATTCTGCCCAAACCAGCCACTGAGCGTGCCGATAACAATCCATGGCCATACTGGCCCAATACGCTGCGCACCTCAAGTTCTCATATGGAAGGTTGCGAACGTCGCTGGAGTCTGTCAACCAAACGCATTATCGGTGATGAAAACGGTGCGGTGAAACAGGTTGAACTGGTCACTGTTGACTGGGACAAAGACGATGCCGGACGTTGGGTCATGACCGAAAGACATGGTTCAGAGGAAATTGTTGATGCTGATTTGGTTTTGCTGTCTATGGGTTTCACCCAGCCGGTTCACAACGGATTGCTTGACGAATTGGGCATTGAGTACGATGGGCGCGGAAACGTAAAAGTAAATGCTAAAAAACAAACTTCCATCGATAAGGTATTTGCCTGTGGTGATATTGAGGCTGGCGCCAGCCTGGTAGTCCGGGCTATTGAAGCCGGCAAAATTGCTGCCATAAATGTGGATGAATTTCTTTGCCCTGAATAATATGTCGTACTTACGGCACTCAGGACGTTACGATTGATCGTTGTTCTACAAATATCGTGTGCCCCTGGCACTGATTCCTTCAAATTGCATGAAGCACTGGTAGATTTTTGCTCCAGCGGAGCAAAATATTTATAGAAAAGGAAATTAGAAGAAGAAAACCGTCCGTGCATTTGGGTTTTTCAAGACAAAAACTCCTTCGGACGGAACAGCATCACACTTCAAAAAAAGTAGTTATTCTAAGAGGACGCATAATTTTCTTAGTTTTTTAACCTTATTTTTCATCTGTAAATCAATAAGGTAATAAGGTTGGTTATTCCATATATCAGATTCTACTAAGGTTTCCTTGACAAATAAGGTTTAATAAATGAATATTCTTGTGAAAATCCTAAATAGGTGACTTCAGACAAATTGAAATACCCACAGAATCTATTATAGAACCATAATTGAAGTGATCCAAACACAGGCAAATACAACCAACCCCATGACTATTGTCGATGAGGAATATACTTTCAGTGTGGTATCCGGTTCGATATCAGAAAAATTGGATACCACCCAAAAGTAGGAATCGTTGGCATGAGAGACGATCATTGAACCGGCGCCCATCGAAAGCATGACCAGTAACCGGCCCCATTCAGAATCTAGTCCAAGCATCGATATCATAGGTGCAACAAACGATGCTGTTGTGATAATTGCTACGGTCGATGATCCCTGAGCTGTTTTCATGATCACTGCAATGAGAAAGGGTACGACCAGTCCAATGCTAGTTCCGGCCAGTATTTTCCCCATTTCCATTCCAATACCGGTTGCCTTGATCACCATTCCAAACATTCCGCCAGCGGCAGTTACAATCAGGATAGGTCCTGCCTTTTCAATGGCTTCTCCGAAAACTGAATTCATCGATGAAATGGTCTTTCCCTTCAGTAAAAACAGGGCCAGAACAACGCCTATGGATAAAGCAAATATGGGCTCGCCGGGGAAAAAGAGAAGTTTTGAGATCGGACTTTCGCCGCTTTTGTCAATCAGATTGCACAATGATTTGAATGTGATCAGCAAAAGAGGAACCACTATCGGGAGAAATGACAGAAATGCTGATGGAAGTTTATCGGGAGTAGTTTGAGAGTCTGCCTCAATTTCTTTCGCGGGCAGATAATTTTTCCCTTTGGTCATCCATTTGCTCCAGAAATAAGCGGCCATGGCACCCGGAATTGCAAAGAGTGTTCCAATAAGAATCAGATATCCAATATTAACCTGAATCAGCCCAGCGGCAGCCAATGCGCCCGGATGTGGTGGAATAAGGCAATGAACGGAATAAAGTGAAGTTGCCAGAACCGTTGCCATAAAAGGCATCGCCAGTTTTGATTTTGAACTAAACGACTTGGCCAATCCACTCAAAATGATAAATCCGGAATCACAAAAAATGGGTAATCCGGTTAAAAAACCTGTGATCCCCAATGCAGTCGCACTCCGGTTTTCTCCTGTTTTTGATAGAATATACCTGGCAATACTGAGCGTTCCACCTGTTTTATCAAGGGTAATGCCAATAATGGCTCCCAGTATGATCAAAAATCCGATGGATGCCATCGTGTTACCGAAACCCTCCTTAATGGTGCTTACAATAGTGTCTGCCGGAAGGGTTGTGAAAGCCAGAAAAAGTGAAACCAGAAAGAGTGCAATAAAGGCTTTCAGTTTTAAGGTCGATGTGAAAACGATTATTGCGATGATGCTGATAATTACCAGCGTTGAGGTTAGTAAAATATTCATATACAATTTATGTTATAGCAATTCGAAAATTTACCTAGTCATTAAATTGTCATTTGGTGGTCATTAAGTGGCCTTAAAATGACAATAGTATGACTATCAATGACTGCCGCAAAAGACAAATAGGCAATTAAGCGGACAATCATTTTATCTTTTCACAGGTTCGTGTTTTCGGATGAAATCCGGATCAATATCAACTCCCAAACCGGGATCAGTTGGTACTTTAACCATTCCGTTTACACTTTGAAGGGCTGACGTTTTGCATTCAAAAACAACATCGGTTTTAAACCCTTTAAATTCATGATAAGGCAGTGCATTGGGAAGTGCAGATACAAAATGCATCATATACAGAAATCCCAAATCTCCGCCGGTCATGTGCGGGGTGCATGATTTTCCAAAAGCATTGGCCATACGAGCCACCTTCATGGCGCGGATCATCCCTCCGAAATAAAAGGTGTCAGGTTGAACAATTTCCAAACCATCATTGGCTATCAGCCATCTGAATCCATGAAGGCTGTATTCCTGTTCGCCTCCTGCAACCGGAATTTTCAGCGCATCGGCAACCTGTTTGGTTTCTTCATACCAGTCGAAGGGAACAGGCTCTTCAAAAAATTTAAATTGATATTCTTCCAAAAGCCTGCCCACCCGAATTGCTTCTTCTACGGAATAAAATCCATTTGAATCGGCATACAAAACCATATCGTCACCAAATGTTTTCCTGACCAGTGGGATGATTGTTTCAGTCCTCCCTGCCGGAGCTACAGCATTCATGTCAGTTGTTCCGAACATCAATCCACCAACTTTAATTTTGAGTGCTTTGGCATTGTATTCCGCCACATCCCGTTTGATCAGCTCCATGGATTCCTCCACCGATTTTTCACGGTATTCGGTAGCCTGGTAAACTGCAACTTCAGGATGATGAATGTTGCCAATAAGTTGACCGATTGGTTTTCCGGCGATACGTCCCATCATATCGAGAATGGCAAATTCAATGGTTGCCAACGGAACGCCAAGCGCCATTCCCGATAACCTGAAATTGAGACTGTAGATATAAACTTTTTCAAGCATTAAATCGAGGTCGCAGGCATCCTTACCAATGAAAAAGGGTTGCAAAAGGTTGGTGAAAATCGGATAAAGCGATCTCAACTGACCACTATGACCAACTGAAATTCCTTCAGCTCCGTCTTTTGATCTTACCCTGCATAAAAAACTATTTCCATTTCGCAATAATTCTAGCGTTTCAATAATTACCGGAGAAGTAAACAGTTCTTTTTTGAATACCGGCTGTTTCAGTATTTCATCCAAACGATTGTATTTGTCTTTTAACGTGTCTGAAACTCCAACTGCTGCAGTTTGACTTTTGAATGACAAAGGAATAGTAGCGGCAATACCAACTGTAACGGCAGTTGCAATGAATTTACGTCGGTTAGTTTCCATAAAAGTAAGGTTTGAAATTTCAGTTTGAAAGGTTTAGTTGTCAGATTAAATCTATTCCAATAATCTCGTGATCTTCAATTTGCGGTACATTTAAAATTATCTTTCCATCATTCATCTTAAAATCGGTTTTCTGTCCTCTAACCAGCAAACTGACACCATTGACTTTGGTTCCGAATGGAACGTTGATGCTAACCTGCTGATCAACCGGTATAAATTCCCTGAAAGGGCCTTTCATCATCATTGGGTTAGTCAGGTTTACCAGGTGAACCGTCATGGAATCTTTCTGTCGCCATACTGTTACATCAACCACGCCGGGTCCCTTCACTTCCACAATTGATTCTTCCTGAAGCGTCCAGCGAATGGTATTTCGCAGAAGCTGACCATGGTCGGCGCTCATGATTTGCCAGAAGGTACGGTCTATATCTCCGGGGAAATAAGCAATCCGGCCTTTGCCAACCTCGCGCAGGTAAAGCTCCTGGTTGTCAGTTTCAGGAACACGCGGGTAAACATCTTCCATCGGAAGGTCGGGATAGGTTGGAATCAAGGTTACCGGTTCAGGAAATTCTGATTTCGAAACAACTTTTACCTGATGAGTGGTATTGATGATCCGGAAGGCATCTTCCAGACCATTTAGTACCGGATGAAACTGATTGGTCGCCTTATCTTTTTTCAGGCGCAGATAACTGTTCTGCATTGGTCCTTCCACACTTTTATCAAAGGAAACACCAAACAGATCGGCCAAACCGAAATCTGATCGTCGTTGACCGGTTTCATCATAAAGTGAAGTTTCGAAAGTGGCCAAAAGACTACCTCCACCTTCAACAAATTTCCGGAGTTGACCACATTGTTCTGCAGAAAGTGCAGCAACATTGGGTAATATCAGGAGTTTGAAGGGTTTGAGATGTTCCGCATCGAGCAAGCGGTCGTTGACCATTTCAAAAGGCATCCTGTCTTCGATAAGCGCATGATACATTCCGAGTGCATGATCACCGCTTTTCTGCTGCCAGGACTCTTTGCCATAGTTGCGGTTTTGTTCTGTAAAGACCATGCCCACCCGTGCCATCGGCGCTGTATTTCTCAGGTATCGTTCATTCCGGTAATGCATCTGGTAAATTTTGTCCACCGTATCCAGCCAACGTTTGTCGTAAAGAACTCCGGAGAATTTGGTAAACCACGGTCGCATGCCATTGGCTGTTCCTTCAGCAACCCAAATTCTGATTTCGGCTTCGGTCTGAACTGAATCTTTCCACCGGTATTGTTCCTCGACCCCAACACTGAATATTCCTCCGAGTGGTTTCATACCAATTGAGGCTCGTAACTCTTTTGCGCCCATTCCATTCGACCACGGCATGGTTACACCGCTTCTGGCCTGGTGATCGGTGAAAACAATATCTGATAATTGGCCTGTCACCACTTTGTCGGGGAATCCATTCGGGATGAACCTTGAAGTTGATTTTTCCTTTCGTATCACATCGTCCCACAGAAGCCAAAGTTCTTTCAGCCGGTTGGTGCTCCATTCCGAGTATTTCTGGAAGGTCGGATTAAACCGGTCGCTATTCATAGGCAGGTCGAGTCCCGAGTAGGCTTTGAAATTTTTCTTGCAATGTTCACAGTAGCAGATTCCATGACCCGCCCAGCGGTTAGAGAAAATTCCATCTGGCTGGTAGCGTTCCATAATCTCCTTATGAACCAATGTCATAAACTCAAAATTATAAGGACCGAGAGCACAGGTTACCCATAAATCCTTGTTCGCCCAATGCCGGCGTTTTTCCCCATTGGCAGTAACAGCAATCCAGTCAGGATTTGCATCGTAAACATTCTGCCGGGCAGCATGAGGATCGGAACGCGCGATGATAGACATTTTCATCTTGCGGCATCCTTCGACCAAGTAGCCAAAAGGATCAGAATTGCCCAGCCAATCGCTCCGGTGATGAAGTGGTACATCAGTGGGATAATAGGCCACAATTCCGCCTGCGCTCAGGGTTGCACCATCGGCATGAATCCGCTTAAAATAGCTCAGCCAAAAGTCGGGATCGAAACTGCCGGGGTCATTTTCGACCAAGGTGAGTTGCGCCCAACGCATGGGGCGGTTGAACCAGGTTTGCTCTGCCGGGTTTATGTAATTGGCAAATAGGGAAGGTTCAGCGATAACAATGCCACCAGCCACCACAGATGTGTTTCTGATAAATTTTCTCCGGTCCATGATCAGGAATTTAAGATTCAAAAGATAACAAAAATTATCTGTACATATTCTTTTTCCTCATTTCAACAGGTCAATCTTCAGGAAAGACATCAAAATAAATTTATAAATTCCGGCTATTCCATCAGAAATATTTACTTTTAAATGAATTTTACCTGCTCATTGATAACCAATTAAGACTAAACCTATGAAAAATCTCATTTTACTTTCTGCAATTCTATTAGTTCTTGGATTCCAAACTTCTGCTCAGGAGCGCGACAAGGCTTCGCTGGCAAAGGGAATGAACTTTATTGAAACCAAAACTTATTCTGCCGGGGATGATTCCCGTATTCTGGAATTGTTTAAAGACCTGCGTGTGGCCGATGTTTCCGATGGTTTGGATATGGTCGGCTTACCTGGTACCGGACTGGTTAATCCCGATATTCATGCCGACTGGGTTGATCTCAAAGATTTTGGCCATGTTTTCAGGGGAATAGCGGTTACTGTAAGGTATGTGCCCACCCAGAAACCTGCACTTCCTGCTCCCGGTGAAGACTTTGCCAAATGGGAAGGAAATTTCTACGGAACTTATTCGCATGAAGCTTTTACTGCGCTGATCAAACCTGGAACGGCCGTGGTGATTGACGATGTGGAAGACCGTGACATTGGCTCTATTGGCTCGAATAACATTCTGTTCTGGCACAAACTGGGCGCGGTTGGAGTGGTTACCGATGCCGGTTCACGCGATACCGATGAAGTTGGGCTCGAAAGAATTCCGCTTTACCTGCGCAAAAAAGGTCGGGGAATTCGTCCCGGAAGAAATGAAATTGAATCAGTGAACCGCCCGGTAACTATTGGTGGGGTGCTGGTTTGTCCGGGCGATGTGGTGGTGGGCGATGGTGACGGCGTGGTGATTGTTCCCCGTGCTGTGGCTGAACAGGTAGCCAAACATGCCGCAGGTATATTAACCAAAGACAAAAGTGCCAGAAAAGGTTTGTATGAAGACTTAGGCCGTCCGCTGGACAAAACCGTGAAATAAATAAATCTTCCTCAAAGTCATAGGCCGAATCTATTTAGTTGGAAACGGACTTTTTTTTAACCACATAGGCACATAGAACACATAGTTTATAAAACTCGTTTACTACATATACTACAGGTTTTTACAGAGAAAAAGGATCATTACTTCTTTGTTCAATCTGTGTTAATCTGTGTAATCAGTGGTTATTGTTTGGGGTTTACTATTGTGCCCTATGTGTCTATGTGGTTACAATTATTCCAGTCTAAAGCGATTCCATCAGTTCGTCAGTCATTTCGAGGTTGTGGTATACGGCCTGGATATCGTCGTCTTCTTCAAACACCTCAATCAGTCGCATGACTTTCCGGGCATCTTCCAAACTGAGTTTGGCGGTATCTTTAGGTATCCGCTGCAATTGCGAACTTTCAGGTTCTATTTTCAGCGTTTCCAGCTTTTTCATCATTGCGCCAAAGTCTTCCATGGCCGTTGTAATGGTAAAATAGCCTTCATCCAGTTGCATGTCTTCAGCGCCGGTCTCAATCATTTCCATTTCAAATTCATCGGCATCGAGCGTACCTTTTGGAACTATGAAAATACCTTTCCGGTCAAAGATAAAACTCAAAGAGCCGTTGGTGCCCAGGTTGCCGTTGTGCCGGTTGAAATAACTCCGGACATTCGAAATGGTGCGTTGCTGATTATCGGTAGTGGTTTCGAGGAAAATGGCAACACCGCCATGGGCATAACCTTCGAAGGTACACTCGGTAAAGGAGGCCGAATCTTTATCCGAACCTTTATTGATGGCCCGCTGAATATTGTCCTTGGGCATACTTACCCCTTTGGCATTTGAAATAGCAACCCTCAGGCGAGGATTACCTTCCGGGTCAGGCCCGCCTTCCTTGACTGCAACGGTAATTTCTTTAACCAGTTTAGAGAATATTTTGGATCGTTTCGAATCAGTCGCACCTTTTTTGTGTTTAATGGTCGACCATTTGCTGTGTCCCGACATAGGTATAATATTACAGATTAAATCAGTTTATTGCTGGTAAAGTTAATGGTTTGGTTTTAAAAGGAAGCTAATCGTGAAAATTATACAAATGGAAAGGCAACCAGGTAGCTTGGCCTATCGTGAGTTTTGGGAGCAATTGATGATCCGGATAATCCATCAGATGCTAACAGTGGCTGAACTCCGGATTTTTCTCCTTTATTCAGCCGCTTTTAAATTTTTTATGGCATTAACAATCAGGGTTCAGTTGAGTATAAAACGGTATCCTATTGAAAAAGCAATAGGCGGCAATTCATTTTTGAATTCAACACCATGGTTGTTTTCCAGATCCTCCATATATTCATCGACTGCTGCCCGACGGATGGGCACTAACAAAGCCACTGAATAATAGCTTTTATTCATCTGTTTCGAATGAAAATCCAAACCAAATCCAAAGGATGGTCCATAGAACAATTTGTTGAACTGACTGGCATCTTTCACTTTGATAGCTGCATTGTAACCATACATGATTATTGCATAAGGATCGGTATTGTGCTTTTTTGAAATCAGCCTGAATTTTGTTCCGGCATTAAAACCGATACCTCCAAGCGCGTAGCCTACTCCTCCAAATATCCCAACATTTCTGCCCGGATAAACCAGCATGTTTGCACCCAGGCCACCAAAATCGAACCCTCCACCGATACCAAATGAGGATCTGTCAATTACTCTGGGAACTTGAATACTGTCCTGAGCAATTAAGTTGAATGAACCCAGTAACAAGCAGAGGATGATTGAAATTTCTAATTTTTTCATGGTTAAAAGATTTAATGGTCTGATTCAATTCAGATCAATTATTATAAAGATAAATAGCTTTTTGATGTGTCAATTGACAAACGCCTTTTATGTCAATTTATTTTCAGAAAAATAACATAAAAAACAAAAGCTGCTGAACTCCGGATTTTATCCTTCATTCAACCGCTTTTGCATATTTTGAGCAGCCAACTGTGACTGTAAACTGAATACTATTTCGAGGCTACTACATATCCCCGATCTTCGATGGCTTTGTATATTTCATTCAGGTTGGTTTGGGTGGAATCGAAGCGTACAAAGGCCGTGGAATCTTCATGATTGGCGCTTATGCTATCGATACCTGCAAGCAGATTGACACCTTTGGCAATGGTTAATTCACATCCATCGCACGACATACCTTCCACTTTAAGATTGGCTTCAACAAAAACCGGAGTAGCTTTTTCTTTGGGCGCTTGTTTTGTTGTACAGGCCGCAATGCTCAATGCAAGGACGGCAATCAGGATAATGCTTTTCATGGGTTCTTGATCTTGTGTTTTAAATTGTCATTCATTGTTATTAAATCGTCATTAATGGTCATTGATTGTTCTCGTCGCTCAACGATGAATGACGTGAAACTAATGACCAGGAATGACTACAAAATCTACTATTTAACTACAGGTTTCAGTACGGTTTGCTACCATCTCTGTCACTGGATTCTCGCCCACCAATTTAGCGAAAAGTTCGACATTTATCCACGAAATGCAGGTTTTTCCATCACCCTTTCGACGAATATTTCAGGTTGTCGGCTGAAAACTGGACTTTTCGGTGTGTTGTATTTTCAGCGTAGGGAACCAATTTCCCTTTCTTTTTCAGTTCGCTTTTCAGATCGCAACTGGCACATCCACCACACAGGCTCTTTTCTTTTGTAATCAGCGATTTGTAAAGCGAATAAACTGTAATTACAGCTGCAATTCCGACAATGATTAAGGCAAGAATATTTTGAATCATACTCCGAATTTTAAATAAACAAACTTCCGATCTGGTAAATAGCAAAAGCCGCGACCCAGGCAATAGCCGTGGTATACACTGTGGTGAAAAGGGCCCATCGCCAGTTGGCTTCCTTTTTAATGGCCGCCACAACTGCCACACACGGGAAATAAATCAGCACAAAAACCATGAGGCCAAAAGCTACCAGCGGCGAAAACACCTTTTGACCGACTTTGGGGCCACGGGTAAATGTTTGTTCCTGAAGTTTTCCTTTGAGCGACTGTGAGTTTTCATCAGCATTCATGCTGGCATGATAAAGCACACCCATTGAGCTGACTACAATTTCTTTGGCTGCCATGCCGGTAATGATACTCATCCCTATTTTCCAGTCAAACCCGAGTGGTCTGATCACCGGTTCGATGAAATGCCCCGTCATGCCGATGTAAGACTTTTCCTGACGTTCTTCTTCTTTCGATAACTCGATCTGTTCTGTTTGTTCTGTTTTCTGTTCCTGAGTCAGCGCATGGTCAGCTTCAGTTTGAGCTAACATGGCATTATAATCTTTCGAGAATTTCACATCACGTGGATAATAACCCATCGCCCAAATGAGGATCGAGGCCAGCAAAATAACTGTTCCCATTTTCGTGAGGTATTGCGAACCTTTGTGCCACATGTGAATGGTGGTATTTCGGAGGGTAGGCATCCGGTAGGGTGGTAGCTCCATCACAAACGGAACGTCTTTCTTGGCGAAAAGTGTTTTCTTGAAAAACAAGCCCATTCCTACAGCCAGAAGGATCCCGATGCAATAAATCAGGAATAAAATAGCGCCCTGGTAACTTACAAAAAAGGCTGAAATCAGGAGGACATAAACGGGCAAACGAGCGCTGCACGACATAAACGGAATGATGAGCATGGTGAGCAGCCGGTCGCTCCGGTTGTCGAGTGTGCGGGTGGCCATTACCGCCGGGACGTTGCAGCCAAAACCCATGATGAGCGGAATAAACGATTTGCCATGAAGCCCCATTTTGTGCATCAGCTTGTCCATGATAAAAGCGGCCCGGGCCATGTAGCCCGAATCTTCCATCAGCGAGATAAAAAAGAACAGAATCAGGATGTTGGGGAGGAAAACGATGACACCACCAACGCCGCCAATGATTCCATCGATCAGCAAATCTTTCAGGGCGCCATCCGACATCAGCGAGCCCAGCGAATCACCCAACCAACTAATTGCAGTGTCCATCCACGACATTGGATATGCTCCCAGAGTAAATGTGGCTTGAAAAGTGAGCCAGATAAAAAAGATAAAAACAGGGAAACCCCATACTTTGTGGGTCAAGATTTTGTCGATTTCACGGCTTTGGTCGCGGCGAACCTGAGGCCCGTTGCGATAAGTTTCCTTTAAAGCTCCGGCAATAAATCCGTATTTGGCATCGGCAATCAGGGTTTCCGACTGATCATCAAAAAGTTTTTCAAGCCTTTCGGTTTCTTCGTTGGCGATTTGTTTTACAACCTCAAAAACCGGACTATCTTTCAATAAATTCAAAGTATGCTGATCCTCTTCCAACAACTTTATAGACAAAAACCGAGTCGAATATTTGTGTCGTAACTGATCATCTTTTTTTAATTCCTGCTGAATATTCCGGATTGATTTTTCGATTTCATCGCCATAGTTGATGTGGATGTGCCGCACAATCGGGTCGCGTTCTTCATATACTTCAATAATCCGGTCGAACAGCGCTTTCAGGCCTTTTCCTTTTGAAGCCACTGTTGGAACAATCGGAATTCCCATCATTTCGCCCAGAAGGTTGTAATCAAATTTGGCCGATTTTTGCTCCAGTTCGTCATACATGTTCAGGGCAATCACCACTTTAATGTTCATGTCGATCAACTGGGTCGTCAGGAAGAGGTTGCGTTCCAGGTTCGAAGCATCTACCACATTTACCACCACATCAGGCCGTTTTTCAGCAATCTGGTTTCGGACGAATAATTCTTCCGGAGAATATTCAGTAATGGAATAGGTTCCGGGAAGGTCGGAAATCAGGAATTCGTACGTTCCCTGTTTGAATTTGGCTTCTTTGGCATCGATGGTCACTCCTGCGTAGTTGCCAACTCGCTCTTTGGATCCGGAAGCATAATTAAACAAGGTAGTTTTGCCACAATTCGGGTTTCCAACCAGGGCCACCGAAATGGTTTTTCCTTTTTGTACTCCGGATAATTTTTGCCGGTGTTCATCGATGGTTCCTTCATAATGTGAGACCAGCTCTTTGGCCATTGATGGAGACACGACTTCAATCAGATCGGCTTCGCTGCGGCGCAACGACACCTTGTAACCCATAATCTCGTATTCAACCGGGTCTTTCATCGGCGCATTTTTGATCACCCTGACCATTTGCCCTTTTACAAATCCCATTTCAGAAATACGCTTTCGAAAAGCGCCCTGGCCCAGAACGTGAACAATCACACCTCTGCTTCCGGTCGACAAATCAGCCAATCGTTTGCTTTTTACTTCCGGTTCTATATCGTGTTTAAACATTTTCTGAGTTTTTATAATTCCAGCCCCAACCTTATCAATCCAACAGTAGCATTTTTTAGGTGAATATCGGCTCCGCCCGGATTCACCACATATTGCAAATCGGGTTGCAAATAAATTTGAGGAGTCAACTGAACTTTGTAGCTCAACTCGAAGGTGGTCTCGTCCGGGCCACAGTCGTTTGACATTCGTCCATTTGCAAATGCCAATCCCAAAACATCAGTTCCTTTAGCGTTTAACAGACCCGAGTAGGCGCAACCAGCCCCGATATAACCAAAATTATCGTTGCGTGGACTAACACCCAATTGATAAAAAATGCGTAATTCCCGGTTTTTATTGATGTCAGAAAAAACCTGATGATCGCCGACCAGATAAACCCCATAATCTTGCGTAATTTGTTCTTCTATCTGAGAATTGAAATCTTCATTTTCAATACAATGCTGGTGATAGAAAACACCGACTTTCAAAATATTATTTTTTCTCAGGTTACCTGTCCATGAAAATTGGCCTTCAGTTATCCACAAAAATCCTTTTTCATAGTTCAGATTCCACTTCAGGTTATAAGGATTCGAATCAAAATCAATCGGACACCCTTTGTAAGCCGCTGTTTTCAGTCTTAATTTTTTTGATACGTCCCAGCTAAATGTGATTCCGGGTTTTGTTATCGGGAAAATGGGAGCTGAAATGTTGTCAGCAATTACCGAATGAATTCCAAATGAACTGTTCAGGAAAAGAGAACTAACTTCACTGTTGGCAAATTCAATGTTTAAATCCTGAAGTCCAACAGTCGCGGTAAAGTTCGTGAAAGTCTGTTTGTACAACAGCTCATATAAGAAGGTGTGATTTCCGGCTTCGATGTTCGATATTCCCTGAAAATCACCAACCAGGGTGTTTGATGGTTCTCCGCCATGCGAATTGGCCCCATGAATTAAAAATTCACCACCTTTCCACAACCCAGCTTTTTCGGTATCGAAATGTAAGAACAAATCGGCCAGTCCAAGATATGTTGTTCCAGTAGTAATTCCTCCATCGAAATTCGAAACAAGATCACCTTTGTACGTCGCATTTAGCTGCCAGGCTGATGATTTTATACTATCGGCTGTTTCTGAAAATACATTTGCTGTGTTAAGAAGTAACAACATAAAAAATCCTTTCTTCAAAAATTGCAAGCCCATTTATTGTTGATCTTTTGGTACTGTAAAAATACCGATCACGACAGGGCCCGACAATCCCTATTTGTGGGGATTTATAAATGAGGCATCTCTTCGAAACGTGATTCTGTTGATTAAGAAAATCAGGTTTGAAAGGGGATGAGCCGAAACTAACAAATTGTATTACAGTGGAATGAACGAGGCAGATGATTGTCTGTAGTTTTAGACAAATTAGCGATTTGTACGAAGAAGTATCCCTTTTTTGTGCATTCGGATGAGCTAATTTTGTTACTTAATACAAACTGTCGATAATCAGCAGTATCATCATCAGCAGGTAAAGAAAGTTAAGCTTCAGGAAAGATGAGCGGGTTGGAATATCTTTTTTGATGAGGATGCCGACAGTTAAAGAAAACAGTAAGTAAAATGTATAAATGAGCAGGAAAAACATGGTAACTGATCCTTGCAGGACAGTCATTGCCACAATAAAAGAAGTAGCAATGGTCGCCAAAATCCATGTGTAACTCAGTCGTTTGATTTGATTGTCGTTAAATACGGAGTTCAGACTTGGAAAACCAGCCAAAGTGTATTCCTTGCCAAACATGAGCAGTAAAAGCCAGAAATGAGGTATTTGTCCAATAAAAAAGAACAAAGCCACCCAGATAATCCGTTCGTCAACAATGGCCCCACCTCCGGCAAACCAACCAATATACGGAGGCAGCGCCCCAACCAAAGAGCCGGGAACCACTGCAAATGCAGTCACTTTTTTAAGCGGGGTGTAAATGATATTGTATGACAATAACGTCAGGAAACTGGTCAGAAATACGATAATAGGGAAACTTGCAATTAAAATGAAAGCTCCATAGGCGAAAAAGGAGAAGGCTACCCAGAAAGCTCCTTTGGGGGTTATCTTTCCTGAAGGGATAGGCCGGTTTTTTGTTCTCGGCATCAGCGCATCAGTTTTGTATTCCTGAAGGTGGTTGATGGCTCCCGAACTGCACGACATCAGAAAAACTCCGAACATTAACATGATAGCCTGTCCGTCAAATAGTCCTGTTTTTAGGGCGTATCCGGTATAGGCAGACAAAGCAATGGGCAAAGAAATACGTACTTTGCCCAGTTCTGAAATAATTCTTATCCAGTATTGTATGTTTTTTCTTGTCATTAAGTTTTGGAATTGATATTATGTCGTGCCTAAATAAAAGCAACAAGACAATAATCAATCATCATTAATCAATTATCAGTTACTTCAGCGTTTTCAGATATTCCGTAATTTGTTTCACATCATCTTCCGAAAGCTGACCCGTGTACGACAACATCAACCCTTTATTGAATCCTTTTACCACATCGGCATTCGGGTCGTAAATTGACTTTTTGATGTATTCATCATCAACGGTAACTTCGCGTTCGTTTCCACCTGTAACAACTGTGGCGGTATGGCCATAAATACCTTTAAACGATGGGCCAACCAGTTTCGATCCGTCAACAGAATGGCAGGCAAAACAGCCAATATTTTTCATGATCCGCTTTCCGTTGGCAGTAGGCGAATCAACCGCAACTTCAACACGTTTGGTTGTATCAACATACCATTTATTGAACTGATCCTGCGGCAATACCTTTACGTAGGTGTACATATAGGAGTGATTCATCCCGCAGTATTCGGAACAAAACAATTCGAAACTTCCTTCTTTCTGGGGTATAAACCACGACATTTTTTCTCTTCCGGGAACCACATCTTCTTTTATTCTGAAAGCCGGAATGTAAAAACCATGAATCACATCCAGTGAAACCAATTTCATCTTGATGGCCTTGTTTATGGGAACATACAAGGTATCAGTCTTTTTGCCATTCTCGTATTCGAAGGTATAGTTCCACATCCGACCGGTAATGGTGATGTTAAAACTGTCTTTGGGCGCAGTTCTCATTGGTGCCCAGCCTGCCCATCCATAATAAAACATGACCAGAACCAGGATGGTTGGAATTACTGTCCAGATAATTTCAAGCTTAGTACTTCCTTTTATTTGGGTAGCAACCGGATTCTTTTTGTTGTTGTACTTGTAAACGAAATACAACATGATAAAAGTAAGCCCGATCAGAAAAACAAAGGAAATACCCATGATGAGGAAAAAGGCTTTGTCAACCCCGTTCACAAAATTAGATGCATCAACTGTATTGGATAAGATATACATAGCTTTTATCTGAAATAGTAATCTAAAAATGTAATAAATATAACCGCCAAAAATATCATTGCGACAAATCCTACCATGAGACGCAGAAATGGCTTGTCGAATTTGAGATGCATAAACCAGGCTAAAACAAGTACTGATTTAATGGTTGAAAAGACAAGCGCGCCTAATACTGAATATCCTCCAAGGTTAATATGTGTGATCCCGATAGACATGAAAGTTAGGATCAGAAGTGTAATCAGGATGTAAAAATATACTTTATAGGAGACTATATGATGTTTTTCTTTTTCCATTTTTGATAGGTGTTTCTAATGAATTAAATAAAACAATGGGAACAGGAATATCCAGATCAAATCGACCAAATGCCAGTACAATCCTGCATTTTCGAGTAACGACGGACGATTTTCATTCACTGTGCCCGATTGAACTCTTCTCAGCGCTACTATAATGATGATCATTCCAACGATAATATGCAGGGCATGTAATCCGGTCATGATAAAATAAAGTCCAAAAAACAGCACTTCGCCATTGCTCATGTCATTAATCAGATGCGAAGATCCGGGCCAAATACCGTGCTCAAATTTAACTCCCCACTCAAAATATTTATTGACGAGGAAAATTATCGCGAGGAGGATAGTTATTTCTATCAGAAACACTGTTAAACCTTTGTTTTTTTTCTGAAGCGCCGAAGTCGACATGGCAATAGTCATACTGCTTACCAGTAAAACGATTGTATTGATAGCTCCGATAACCGGATTCAATTCTTCACCGGCCAGCCGAAAAGCTTCAGGATTAAGATAGCGGTAAATGGAGTAAACAATGAATAAGCCTCCAAACAACAGAAGCTCAGTGAATATAAAAAGCCACATTCCCAGTTTTGATGCTTCCGGATCGTAATGCGGATCAGCGTGTTGTGTTACATTTTCCATAGAAAGGTATCCAGTGATTAGTATTCGTAAGGTCCGTCTTTTTCTCCGTAAACAGGTATTTCTTCAAAATTTTCAACCGGAGGAGGTGAAGGTACTGTCCATTCCAATGTTTTACCATGCCATGGGTTTATTTCAGCAATGGCACCGTTTTTGGCTGATCTGAACAGGTTGATAACAATGATCAGTAATCCAAAAGTCATGACCCATGAACCCAATGATGAAAGTATATTTGCTGCGTGAAATTCAGGAAGATAATCGTAATAACGACGTGGCATTCCCATCATTCCCATATAAAACATCGGCGAATACAAAGTAAGAAATCCAACTGTGAAAAATGCCCATCCAACTTTGGCCCAAACCTTATCATACATGCGTCCAAACATTTTTGGGAACCAGTAGTGAATGGCACCAAAGAATGAAAAACCAACACCGCCAAAAACGATAAAGTGAAAGTGAGCAACCACAAAAGCAGTATCGTGCACATAAACATTGGTTGCTAAAGCTCCTAAAACGAGTCCGGAAAATCCACCGATCATGAAGACAAAAATAAAAGACACTGCCCACCAGAAGGGTATTTCAGGATTAATTGAAGCTTTATGCATGGTTGAAATCCAGTTGAAAACTTTAATTGCACTGGGTATTGCAACCAGGAAAGTCAGAATGGAAAATGTATATTGTGCGGTACCGCTCATTCCTGAGGTGAACATGTGATGTCCCCAAACGAAATAACCTACAAAAGCGATAGCCAGAGTTGAAGCTATAATGGCCCGGTAGCCGAAAATATGTTTTTGTGCAAAAGTCGGGATAATTTCGGAAATGGCACCCATGGCCGGAAGAATCATGACATACACTGCCGGATGGGAATAAATCCAAAACAAATGCTGATATAATACCGGATCACCACCTAAGGCCGGATCAAATACGCCGATGCCGAAAATGCGTTCAAGGGCAACCAAAACCAGCGTAATTCCAACCACAGGTGTGGCCAAAAGCTGAATCCATGCAGTTCCGTAAAGCGACCAGGGAAATAACGGCATCTTAAACCAAGTCATGCCCGGGGCACGCATCCGGTGTATGGTTACAATAAAATTCAGTCCGGTTAATATGGATGAAAAGCCCAAAATAAATGCCCCGAAAATGGCAGGAAGCAGATTGGTTCCTGATTTGAAACTATATGGCGCGTAAAAGGTCCATCCGGTATCAGGAGTTCCGTTTCCAAAGAGTACCGATGCTATTACTAAAATTGCTCCTGCAACATAGAAATACCACGACAAGAGGTTCACTTTCGGAAAGGCTACATCTTTCGCCCCAATCATGATGGGCAGCATAAAGTTTCCAAATACAGCCGGAAGCCCCGGAATTACAATCATAAAAATCATGATGACCCCATGAACGGTGAATACAGAATTGTAGGTCTGGGGTCCCATGATGGTTTTTCCCGGAGCAATCAATTCAAGTTTCATGGCCAGTCCAAGAATCACCCCAACAACGAACATCGTCATCATCGAGTATAAATACAGGAGTGCGATACGTTTGTGGTCGGTTGAAAAAATCCAGGCGAATATTCCTTTGTATTTCCCCTTGTAATCGAGGAAGCTTACGTCATGTGGAATGTGAGCTGTTTGCATAAATTAGATCTGTTTATTTATTTTTCTTTTGGGTTTAAAAATCAGCACCAGGAAGAACAGAACGGCTATGAACAGAATCAAGGTGCCCGAAATTTTAGTAACATTTAAAACGTATGCCTGACCTACCGGATCATATGAAAAACAATACTGCATAATCTTGTTTATGGTAGGGGCTGACATTCCTTTGGAAGATTCAATAATGGCCATTTTAAAATCAAATGGCAGAAAATAAATACCGGTCAGATAACGAGTGATTTTGGCTTTGGGACTTACCACTGCAATAACAGCGGCATGAGCAAAATCTTTTCCTGTTCTTTTGTATTTAAATCCAGTGGCATTGGTGCCTTTAACAATACTCAAACTATCCGACACAAAAAATTTCCATCCTTTGCTTATGGTTTCTTTTTTAGTGACCAGATTCAGGTAATTGGCCTTTTTCTTTAATCCAAGATCAATGGTTTCCCTGGGATCAAAACTAATGGTCAGGACCTGGTAATCGACTCCGGGAACCAGATCAGATTTATCCATAACGTCTGCCAATCCTTCCATCAGCGGACTGCAAATGCCCGGGCATCGGAAATATACCCAATTGATAATGGTTGGCTTGTCAATTAAATCGGTAAGAAGAACACGATTGTTGTTTTCATCAATCAGATATATATCTGTTGGAAGAAATTCATCCAAATGTTCAACAACGCCAATTTCAGGATCTTTGGTAAGATCGTCGAACACTTTTTGACCAAAAGTATTCAGTGAAATGAAAAAAGCAAAGTATAAGATTAAAAAAAATGCTTTTCCTGAAATGAAGCGAAAAACAGAATCAATTAATCTTAAATATTTATTTTGTGACCGTACAATTTGATGCATACCGAAATTTTGACTTTGGTTCATCCTGATTTTTGGTTTTCAATCTAATTTAGCAAATCTCTCTTTTACTTATTCCTTTTTCTATTTGCTATTACTGATCTTGTTTTGACCTAAGAAACCAAAAAAAGAAGTGAATGTTCAGAAAAACCCAAATTATCACGCTCTTTTTTTAGCTTTGGGGAATTGGCTTCAATTTAGCACAATTTTTTATTTACAGCAACTTCCTTTTTCGACCATCGCCTTGGGCGCCAGTTTTTCGGAAGTTGGACTTACGTATAGAATTCCAAGCGACATTCCTCTCAAGATAAAAAGTACTCCGAGCAGGAAAACAAAATACGGAACTACGCGCTGCATTTTCGAGCGTACCCGCTGACCGATGGCGTCGCTTGCCAGGGTTGCCACCATTAATAATGGTATTGTTCCGATTCCGAAAAGCATCATAAAAAGGGCGCCGGATAAAACCGTTCCCGAGTTGATTGCTCCGGCAACAGCCACATATACCAATCCACAGGGCAACAAGCCATTCAAAATTCCGATCATTAGAAGTGATGAATATGAGCGATCGGTAAATAGTTTCTTTAGCCTGCCGATTAGCCGGGCAGCGAAACCACTAAACAGGTTGCCAATGGTAATTTTTTCGCGGAAAAAGAAAGGAAAGATTACACTAATTATCATTGCAATACCCAACAAAACAGAAGTCCATTGCTGAAAACCGGCCAGACTGATTCCACGGCCAAGCAACCCGAACAAAACACCAATCGCGCTGTAGGTTAGCACCCGGCCCGAGTTGTAGAGTATTGTTCCGGTAATTTTTGAAATCAGGTTATGCTTTTTCAGCGGAAGCGCAACCACAATTGGGCCGCACATCCCGATGCAATGAAAACTGCCGATTAGTCCAATGGTTAAAGGTGTTATGAAATCCATAAATTTATTTTAGTAGAGACGTAATATATTACGTCTCTACATTTTACATCTCAACTGTAATTTCTTCTTCCTGATAATACGAAATCTTGTTTACTGACCAGTCTATTTTAACGGTATATCTACCACTTTTCAGAGTTTTTAAACCAATCGACTGACTAAAATTGCTATTTAATTTAAGTTTGAAAGTCTCATCTCTTTTTTCCTCAACCGGACTGTAAAAATGGATTTCTCCTGAATATTCCTCTGCATTTCCCAAATTGGGGAATGTAATTTTTAAAGTGTCTGCAGACTGTTCAAACTTGATTTTTTCAGACAAAGCCGCTGTATTTTTAACCTCTTCGATGTGTTGCTGATAATTCACCGATTTTTGGTAATAATCATTATCCACCAAATCGTAATCTTGCCGAACAGCGATCGAAACCAAATAGATCATTCCTGAAACCATGATCAGCATAGCCAAAACAATTCCCGTGCCCCAATTAAATCTTATTTTCATTTCTCCTCCAATAAAGCCTCCCCCGACCCCTCCAAACGGAGGGGAGAAGGAATCGGCACTCGTTTATTATTACTTAAAAACATTGGTCAATATTTAATCGAATGATTCGAATTGTCGCTACCCTAGCCCCCTTCCCTATTTTGGGGAAGGGTTGGGGATGGGGCCATCCAGTGAATTAGGCCCGACAAAGGTGGTCGAAATCTTCTCAATTTGTTTTCCTTTTTCGAACACTCCAATCTCAATATGGCTGTTCGACAGTTTAACGTTTTCCCTTTTCAGCACAATGAGCAGATTGCGGCTGGCAACTTCCCCTTTTTCAATCCTTAGCGGATCTCCCATCATAATAATTTCACCTTCAGGAGTAAGAAGTTTTAATTCGATCCCGACTTCATTGTTCGTTTTATTGACCATTTGCAGGTTATACAAATTGCTGTATTTATCGGCACCATATTCCTGAAACATCGTTCCGGACGACCGGTTGATGGAGGTTTCAACGTCTCCCCGAACAGTAAAAAGATAGGTGATTACCGCTAATAAAGCCAGTAATACCAATGAATATGCAATAACACGCGCATTGAACCTGATTTTTTGGCCTTCTGAAATCGATTTTTCGGAAGCAAAACGGATCAATCCGGAAGGTTTTTTTACTCTTTTCATCACTGCATTGCAGGAGTCAATACAAGCTGTACAATTGATGCATTCCAATTGAGTTCCGTTCCGGATATCAATCCCTGTAGGACAAACATCTACACAGCTGTAACAGTTGATGCAGTCGCCTCTTAACCCGCGTTCGCCTTTACCACGAGGTTCTCCACGTTTATAATCGTATGCCACCAAAATAGTGTTTACATCGAGCATAACTCCCTGTAAACGGCCATAAGGACAAACAATCGTGCAAACCTGTTCGCGAAACCATGAGAATACAAAATAATGTGCACCGGTAAATGCCAGAACTCCCATCAGGATTACAAATCCCTGCACAGGCCATCCGTCTATAATTTCTCCCAGTCTATCCGTTCCGGTTACATAAGTGATAAAAGTTAAAATGGTAAAAAATGAAATACACAGGTAAATGCCGTGTTTCAGAATTCGCTTTAATGCTTTGATTACATCCATCTCTTGTTGAGCCAGCTTTTGCTGCTGTTCCGGATTTCCATCGATCAGGTGTTCAATTGGACGGTAGAGAAATTCAAGGAATACGGTTTGCGGACAAACCCAACCACAGAATATTCTTCCATAAATAACTGTAAATAATACAATGAAAACGATGAGTGCAATAACTGCCAATACTAACAGATGAAAATCCTGCGGATAGAATGTGTTGCCAAATAACACAAACTTACGGTCCAGAAAATTAAGAAAAATCAGTGGCTCCCCGCTGATTTTTAAAAACGGCGCCGCGTAAAAGAAAATCAATAAGGCCCATGCAATAATCCGGCGAATGTTATACAACTTTCCTTTTGGTAATTTTGGGAATAGCCAAACCCGATTTCCATCTTTCCCAAAAGTTGAGGGCCGGTCCCTGAAGGTTGATTCCTGATAGGAGCCTCCCCCTGCCCCCTCCGAAAGAGGGGGTAAAGAACTTGTATGCGAAGGTTTTCCTTTTGACATGAAATGTCTTTTAAATTAATGATGCAAAGGAGTTTGTGCGGCCTCAAGCTTTCCCCCTCCGGGGGAACGGGAAGGGGGCTTTTTACATTTTCACTCCCTGTGGTGCTTTTTGATTGGGTGGATTGGTCCCCTTTAAACTCAGAATATATGCGATTACGTTATTTATCTGGGTTTTATTCAACTGACTTTTATATGAAATCATTCCTTTTTCAAGCACTCCTTCATTAATTACTTTCAGCAAATCTTCGGGTTTTCCTCCGTGAATCCAGTATTCATCGGTAAAGTTTGGTCCAACTAAACCTTCGCCGAATTTACCATGACAAACCACGCAGATTTTATCAAATGTTATTCTCCCTGCAGCCAGAATTTGCTCCTGAGTCATGGGTGCAGCTGCTGTTTTTACCGCTTCTTCTTTTACTGCAACCTCAGTTTTAGCGCGGGCAGCCATAACTTCTTTCCGATATTCCTTAACTTGAATAATGCTGTCATCTTTAAAAACAAAAAGAAGGATCAGGTATGAAAAGGAAATGATTATGGTTACGTAAAACAGGTATTTTAACCACGGCGGAAGTGGGTTGTCAAGCTCTTTAATGCCATCGAATTCGTGTCCTCCGAAATACTTGATTTGGGTTACGTCATCAACTTCCTCATGTACTTCGTGTGGTTCTTTCAATTTATCGTTGTCATTGGTATCCATAGTTCAATATTTTGATTGAATTGTAAATAGTAATTAGTCAATAGTAAATTGTCATTAGGCCCCATGCTCTTTGCTCTCATTAGAGTCATCCAGCGGCATACTACTAAATTGGGTTACTTCTTCCTTTTTCATCCGGAATGCCTGAATGGAAACCAAAATAAAAAATGTGAAGAAGATGAAGAAGCCTATAATGGCATAAACTTCTACATTCAGAATACTGTTGAGCGTTTCCTTATACATAGCTATTTCGTTACAGGTTTATTCGATATATCAACACCCAATCTCTGGATGTAAGCAATCAAAGCAATGATTTCACGGTTGCTGTCGGTCTGGATTCCGTTTACTCCAAGGTCTTTGGCTATACTGTCGGCCTGAGATTTCAAATCGGCAATTGCCAGTTGTTCGTAATTGTTAGGATAGGGAACTCCCAATACTTTCATGGCCTTGATTTTTCCCGGAGTCGATTGAATATCGATTTCTTTTTTGGCCAACCAAGGATATTTTGGCATGATGGAAGCTTCATTCATCTTCTGCGGATCGATGAAGTGGTTGTAATGCCATGAGTTTGGTTTGTATATTTTGCCTGTTTTTACTCCTTCACGGGCCAAGTCTGGTCCGGTTCGCTTCGACCCAAACTGGAACGGATGATCGTAAACCGATTCGCCTGCTTTGGAGTATTCGCCGTATCGCTCGGTTTCCGACCTGAATGGCCTGACCATCTGCGAATGGCAATTGTAACAACCTTCCTTCACATAAATATCACGCCCTTGCAATTCGAGCGGTGTATAAGGTTTCACGCTGGTAATGGTTGGAATATTTGATTTAATCAGGTAGGTTGGTATGACTTCAATAATTCCGCCGATCAAAATGACAATGGTTGCTATAATCAGGAAACGAATGGGTTTGCGTTCAAGGAAACGATGTCCTGTTTCAGACTGGGTTTTTTCAGCTGGCAAGGTTTCCATAGCCGGAGCCTGAGCTTCTTCTTCGGCCACAAACGAACCTGCCTGTATGGTTTTAACCACATCGAAAACCAGAATCAGGAATCCAGCCACATAAAGGAATCCGCCAAATGCCCTGATGGTGTACATGGGGATAAGCTGGGCCACAGTTTCCAAAAAGTTGGGATACAAGAGGAATCCATCCGGAGTAAATTGTTTCCACATTAAAGCCTGGGTAATTCCCCCGATATAAAGGGGTATGGCATAAAAAACAATGGCTAAGGTTGCTATCCAAAAGTGGATGTTTGCCAGTTTTGTGGAATATAGTTTGGTATTATAGAGTCTGGGAACTAGCCAGTAAATCATCCCGAAAGTTAACATTCCGTTCCAACCAAGAGCCCCAATATGCACATGACCGATGGTCCAGTCTGTAAAGTGACTAATGGCATTTACTGTTTTAAACGACAGCAATGGTCCTTCGAAAGTTGACATTCCGTAGGCCGTAATACCAACCACAAACATCTTCAGGATTGGATCGCGCCGCACTTTATCCCACGCACCGCGCAGTGTGAGTAATCCGTTGATCATACCGCCCCAGCTTGGAGCAATCAGCATCACAGAGAACGTGGTTCCCAGTGCCTGAAGCCAGTCGGGCAGCGAGCTGTACAACAAATGGTGCGGACCTGCCCAGATATAAAGAAAAATGAGCGACCAGAAGTGAACGATAGAAAGTTTATAGGAATATACCGGTCGTCCTGAAATTTTTGGAACAAAATAATACATCATCCCTAAAAATGGTGTTGTCAGGAAGAATGCAACCGCATTATGGCCATACCACCATTGCACAAGTGCATCCTGAACTCCGGCGTAAAGTGTATAACTTTTAAATAAACTAACAGGAAGAGCCAGAGAGTTAACGATGTGCAGGACAGCGACTGTAGACCAGGTTGCAACGTAAAACCAGATGGAAACGTAGATGTGGCTTGTCCGGCGGGTTAAAATGGTTCCAAACATGTTCCAGCCAAATACGACCCAAACCAGTGTAATGGCGATGTCGATCGGCCATTCCAGTTCGGCATATTCCTTTCCGGTGGTGAATCCGGCCAAAAGGGTGACTGCTGCAGCAACAATAATCGACTGCCATCCCCAGAAATGAATTTTGCTGAGTAAATCGCTGTAGATGCGTGTTTTTAACAGGCGCTGTAACGAATAATACACCGCCGTAAAGATGGCATTCCCGACAAAGGCAAAAATTACAGCATTGGTGTGAACCGGCCGGGTTCGCCCAAAGGTTGTAAATTCGAGCCCAAAGTTCATTGCAGGAATAAAAATCTGAAGGGCAATAAGCAATCCGGCCAACAGGCCAACGACACCCCAGACAATGGTTGCAATCGCAAAGTTTCTGGTCATGCGGTTGTCGTACGAAAACTTCTGTAATTCCATATTGATGTGTTTAGTTATTTTTTTTGTTGTCGTTAAGGTCAAATTTCAATCGGTCATGTTCAATTAGCTGTTTCAACTCTTCTTCTTTTGGTAAAATCAACAAATATTTACTTGCAAAAAGATTATTCTTGTCATTCAATACCGAGTATTTCACAATAGTTTCATCTTTTTCGGAGCAAAGTAATATGCCTATGGTTGGATTATCTTCCGGGTTTCTTTTTAAATCGTCATACATTCTGACATACATATCTATTTGCCCTATATCCTGATGAGACAATTCTCCTGTTTTCAAATCAATAATTACAAAACAGCGAAGCAGGTAGTTGTAAAAAACCAAATCAATATAAAAGTCAGAAGTATCAGTAACAATATGCTGTTGTCTGGCAACAAATGCGAAACCTTTACCAAATTCTAACAGAAATTGTTGGATATGATCGATGATCGCCGTTTCAATTGAATATTCGGAATTCTTTGTTTCAGGCGACAGCCCCAGAAACTCGAAGATGTATGGGTCTTTAATGAAATTGTGGATAGTCTTTGTTTCCTGAATTGAATCTGAATGAGTTAAAACCCTTTCGAATGCGAGGCTATTGATTTGGCGTTGAAGCATTCGACTATTCCAATTGCCAGCAATACTTTCATTTAGGTAGTAGTTTCTTTTATCTTCTGAATCGATTCTTGAGAGTAATCTATAGTGTGTCCAGCTTAATTCGGTACGCAATGCGTTCCAAATTGGAAAGGCTTTATAAAACGCCCTCATATTGTTTAAATTTCTTTCATCAAAGCCACTCCCAAATTCTAATGTTAGTTGTTTTGCCAGGTTTTTTAAAGTGGCTCTCCCATATTCCGCCCTGTGTTTTCCCTGAAGTTCATCTTCAACAATGGTTTTGCCAATTTGCCAATAGGTTTCTATCAAAATAGAATTAACCTTCCGAAACGAACGGCTCCTTGATTCAATAATAATTTCTTTTATAGAACTAAATAATTGATTTTCAAATAAATTAATTCCTTTCATAATACTGAAATCTGATTTTTTCTATCCCAATTTGATTAAGAAATACCTTTATTGTCGTTTCGTATTTTCTCGAAAAGAGCAACACGTTATAATTTCTGTTCTCTAGTCTCCGGTTTCTCTTTTATGGTTTTTAACTGCCAACTGAGACTGATCACTGCGACTTTTTCCCTTCTCCAGTCTCCTTTTTCCTTTTTTTGGTTTCCTCTACCTCTTTCACCGGCGGATCATCAAACAATATCCGAACTGATGGGGTATAGATATCTTCATACTGACCACTTTTTACAGCCCAGATAAATGCCACTAAAAAAGCCCCTGCCATGATGATGGCGACAATAACCAAAATGAAAACGATAGACATAGCTTCTTTTATAACTTATTGTGCGTTCATTTTACCAATCCAATTTTTTCATCAGTCATTTTTGTCATTCAATCGTCATCCGTTGTCATTGTTTGCTTTTCCACCGTACAACTATTTGAATGACTACTACTGATAACATATTTTACGATCTAATTTCAATTTTCAAAACTTGTACCCTTTCGCTGATAAACTTACTGAAAAACTTGCAAACAAAACTACTGAAAATGAACTAATCGGCATCAGTATCGCTGCCACAATTGGGGTTAGGTTTCCCTGAACGGCAAACGATAAACCTACCAGATTGTATAAAAATGAAATCAGGAAACCTGCCCGAACGATTTTCAGGCTTTGATGAGTAAATGCAATGTATTTATGTAAGCGGGCAAATTGGTTCGATTGCAGAATGGCATCGCAGGCTGGTGAAAAATTGAACACATTATCAGCAATTACAATGCCTACATTGCTTTCATTCAGCGCACCGGCATCGTTTAGCCCATCGCCGATCATCAGTACTTTCCGGCCTTTCTTTTGTAATTTCCGGACATAATCAAGCTTATCAGTGGGAGATTGGTTGAAATGCAGTTTGTTTTCTGTTCCGAAAAAACGAATCAGGTTCGACTTTTCAGAATCATTATCACCGGTTAACAGATGAAGTTCGTGCGTTTTTCCAAGGTTTTGAATTAATTCGCGCAATCCGGGTCGATATTCGTTTTCAAGCTGAAAATGTCCGACTACCGAATCCTTAAAATAAATCCAGACTTCCGTGTTCAGGTTTTCATCATCACTCTTTTCACCTGTCACAAAAAAGCGGGAACCCATGTTAATTCGTAAACCATTGATTACACCGGTTATGCCGAGTGCGGGTATCTCCTGAAATTCACGTACCTCAAGGAGTTCGTCGCTTGTTATTGAATTGAAAATAGTTTTGCTTAGCGGATGTGAAGAATGAAATGCCAGCGATTTGATGAGCTGAAGCTGACTTTGACTGAGTTCTTTCCCGATAAACCGGATACCTGAAAGTTGAGCATTGGTAATGGTTCCGGTTTTATCAAAAACTACCGTGTCAACTTTATACAGATGTTCGATGACGGCAGTGTTTTTCAGGTAAAATCCTTTTCGTCCAAACTGTCGCATGGTGCTTCCGAAAGTAAATGGAACAGTAAGGGCAAGTGCACAAGGGCAGGCAATAATCAACACCGAGGTGAACGAAAACAGGGCGATTTCGGGTTTATTCAGAAGCCAGAACAGTCCAGATCCCATTGCGATAAAAACCACCACCACCGTGAAATACTGGCTCACCCGATTGACAATGGTGTTGAGTTTATTTTCTGCTTTGAATGGATTTTCAGACTGATTCCAAAGCTGAGTCAGGTAACTTTGCTGAACATCTTTTTCGATGGTCAATTCAATAGCGCTTCCGATTTGCCGCCCACCTGCAAAAACAAAATCGCCTTCTTTTTTGGTAACCGGCATCGATTCGCCGGTAACAAAGCTGTAATCTATGTTCGCGTTTCCACTCCTAAGTATCGAATCTGCCGGAACAATTTCCTGATTCCGGACTAAGATACGGTCACCGGCTTTCAATTCTTCAAGAGGAATGGTTTGTATTCCGGAGTCGGTAATTTGGGTAACTGCCAGTGGAAAATAAGTTTTGTAATCGCGTTCAAACGAAAGGGCGTGATAGGTTTTTCCCTGGTACCAGCGGCCAACCAGCATAAAAAATACCAGTCCGGTTAATGAATCAATGTAGCCAATTCCTCGTCCGGAAAGAATTTCGACCAGGCTTTGAGTGAAAAGGGTAATCAACCCTAACGCAATGGGAAGATCGATGCTGATCATTTTCTTTTTGAGGCTTTTGTAAGCAGTCAGAAAATAATCGCTGGCGCTGAAGGATAAAACCGGAATGGCCAGTAATACGCTCAGCCACCCGAACATTTGGCGGATGTCGGGTTCAAGAAATTCGTGGCCGGGAAGGTATTGCGGGAAATGGTAAATCATGGCATTCATAAAACTGAATGCTGCTACACCGATTTTTATAATTAATCTGCGATCTGATTTATCTGTCGGAGTTTTTTCAATGCTGTGCTGATTGATTTCCGGTATGTAATGAATACTCACCAGCAATTCAACCAGCTGCCGCAGCGAAATTTCGTTTTCGTTGAAAGTAATATTGATCTCCTTCTTCGGAAAGTTAACAAATGACCGGATAATACCATGGGCCAGGCTGTGTAGGTTTTCGAGCAACCAAATACACGATGCACAATGAATTTCAGGAATAAAGAAACTGACTTTCGAAATTTGACCGTCAGTAAAAAGGAGGATTTTTGATTTAAATTTTTCCAGATCAAGAAAAGCGTATGTTTCGCTCACCGGGCGTTTATCGTCTTCTATACGGATGCCCGGCATGGGTTCAATCTGGTAATATTGTTTGAGTTGATTGGTATTCAGAATCTGGTAAACAGTGGAGCAGCCTGAGCAGCAGAACGGGTTTTCTTCAAAAATTATCGGAAATTTTCCGCACGAATTTCCACAATGAATACATTTCACATCTTCACTCATAAGTACAGGCAGGCAGTTGATCGACGTAAATAAGGATTAGAACCCAAAAAAGTTCATGTAAGAAACGAAAAAAAGTGGATAAATTTTTATTCTTGATGGGGTGGTGTTGAATGAAGCGCTGAATACGAGAACCGTACACAATTGCGGTGTGAGAGACGGACTCGATCAGTTAACTAAATGGGTTGAGCCGTCTATTCGATTAGCGGCTGCCCTTCTCTCTATCCGAAGAAGATAAGCTTGAATGTTTAAAGAAAGTTTGTTCAAGGGAGTCAATAAATTTATCAATTTGATTGTGATATTTTATTTCATACTCTTTTTCTACATGCATCCCAAAGTGTTCGTCAACTTCGTGAATAATCAAGTCTTTAATTTTTTGTCGCGACTTGTTGTTGTAAATGCTACTTAATAGTTGTTGCGTTAAACAGTCGTATTCGTCAAGTGGTGCTCCGCCTTTGATAAGTTCGCAAGGGTCAAAGTCATTAACCAATTTTGTCAAAGCCGCAAAATCGTTTTTGTAATTTGATTTTAACTCTTTATTCAATTTCGCTTTCATATTCTTTTCCGCTGTCCCAACAAGAGATATATAAGGTTATTCCATTATCACCAAGTCGTTTTAATCTGTGAGGGTCGAATTCCATATTGCATTGTTGGTCGTATTCATAAAGTAACCAAATCGAAATGTCACTGCGTTTAATATTGATTTTCTCAAGGTCTGAGTATTTTGTCTCTAGCAGGTCAAGAAAATTATTTATAAAGTCAAAATACTCATCAGCTTTATCGTCAATGACTTCATAAGTCCAACAAGAAGGAATGTTGTCGGGAAAGTTTGAGATATTGTTATTTGGTTGAACATCTAAAATAGCTGTCAACTTGTTGAATGTATCAACACTCGGATTAAAAGCTATTTGTAGTTTGTCGTAATTTTTCATTTGTAAGTTTATGGTCGCTGTGTCGTAATAGGGTTGCCTCAAACTAGTAACTATCCCCAAATATATTGTCTTTTCACGATTCATTATTGATAATCAGCGTTTTTATTTTCAGGATTTGAAATATAGCCGCACGAGTTAAAAGTATCGTGTGCAAGTTAAGAATTTGGGCATTCGAGTTAAAAATATGTCTGTACGAGTTAAGAATATAGCGCACGAGTTAAAGTTTTGGCCACACGAGTAGGTTTTTTCATAGCACGAGTTAGGTTTGAAGGAAAAGGAAAATTGTTGTGATAAATCTGTATCCCCTTTAATTTGTTAGGTTTCAGCGGTCTTCGGCAGAATCTATGAGCAATCGATATTATTGATCTGGTTTTAGGGTTTTGGGGTTTCAAAATCATGAATTTCAAGTTAACTTTAGATGTCAACTATTTAAACCGTAAAAAGCCAAAATATGAATGTATTTAAACGTACTTTCCGGTTTTACTATGATGGATTTTCAAACCTTCCCCGCTGGGGTAAGCAGGTTTGGCTGGTCATTCTGATCAAACTCTTCATCATGTTCATTATTCTCAAAATTTTTTTCTTCCCCAATTTCCTGAAGACCAATTTTAAAAATGATGCTGATCGAAGCAATCATGTGCTTGAAAATTTAACCAATATCAACAAATAAATTAAAACCTATGCTTGAAGGAATTGATGTTTCTTTAGTAGATTGGTCGAGGGCGCAGTTTGCGCTTACGGCCATGTATCACTGGATTTTTGTGCCTTTGACACTGGGATTAGGTATTCTGGTTGCCATTATGGAAACCCTCTATGTGAAGACCGGAAATCCGGAATGGAAACGAATTACCAAATTCTGGATGACCCTGTTCGGAATTAACTTTGCCATCGGTGTAGCAACCGGAATTATTCTGGAATTTGAGTTTGGAACCAACTGGTCGAATTATTCGTGGTTTGTGGGTGACATTTTTGGCGCACCGCTGGCTATTGAAGGTATTCTGGCCTTTTTCATGGAGTCCACTTTTATAGCCATTATGTTTTTCGGATGGAACAAAGTGAGTAAAGGATTCCACTTAACCGCAACCTGGCTGACGGCCATCGGAGCGAACCTTTCTGCCTTGTGGATTCTGGTTGCCAATGGCTGGATGCAAAAACCAGTCGGAATGGTTTTCAATCCTGAAACTGCCCGCATGGAAATGGTCAACTTTTGGGAAGTATTGTTTTCGCCTATGGCTGTTCATAAATTTCTGCATACCACTTCGTCGAGTTTTGTGCTGGCCGCCATTTTTGTAATCGGTGTTTCGGCTTGGTTTATCCTGAAGGGCAGGGATGTTGTTTTTGCCCGGAAGAGTATTGTCATCGGAGCTGTTTTTGGATTCCTTTCAATCATCTATACCATTTTTACAGGCGACAGCTCTGCCCGCGACATTGCTCACCATCAGCCCATGAAATTTGCTGCTTTCGAAGGTTTGTACAATGGCAGCGAAGGTGCCGGATTGGTGGCACTTGGTTTATTTTCGGAGAACTCAACCGATCCAGGTAACGAGAACCTGAAAGACTTTGCAGTGAAAATCGAAATCCCAAATATCTTATCGTACATGGCTTTCTTAAACTGGAATGCTTTTGTCCCTGGAATAAACGATCTGATTAACGGAAACGAGAAGTATGGAATACTGTCAGCAACCGAAAAAATTGCGCGGGGAAAACTGGCCATCGAAAAACTAAAGGCTTTTAAGGAAGCTAAAAAGACTGGACAGATTGCGTTAGCCGACTCCCTTAAAACCGAAATCATGAGTCCCGATTTTCAGAAAAACTACTTCAGCTATTTCGGATATGGTTACATTGCCGACACAGATACCCTTGTGCCAAGTGTTGCCCTGTCGTTTTACAGTTTCCACATCATGGTAGTGCTTGGTTTGTATTTTGTCTTCTTTTTCCTGATGGCTTTATTTTACACCATCAAAGGGAAAATTCACAAGAAAAAGACGTTTTTGCGCATAGCTATCTGGACTATCCCATTGGCTTATCTGGCCAGTCAGGCTGGTTGGGTATTGGCCGAAGTAGGCCGTCAGCCATGGGTCATACAAGACTTGATGCCAACTTTCGCTGCTGTTACTAAAATCAGCGTTGGGGCTGTGCAAGTTACTTTTTGGCTATTTGCTATTATTTTCACCACACTTCTCATTGCTGAAATCAAAATCATGATGCGTCAAATTAAAATAGGACCAAAAACTGAAGGAGAACCAAATCATGTTTGAATCACTATCACTTTTAAGTTTACAGCAATACTGGTGGCTGATCGTATCGCTGCTGGGCGCTCTGTTCGTATTCCTGATGTTTGTTCAGGGTGGTGAAACGTTGTTATTTTCAATCGCAAAAAATGATAATCAGAAATCGCTGTTAGTGAATACACTTGGACGGAAATGGGAGTTTACTTTTACCACTCTTGTCACCTTCGGCGGAGCTTTCTTTGCCTCGTTCCCATTGTTTTATGCCACCTCATTTGGCGGCGCTTACTGGGTTTGGTTTGCTATCCTGATTTCATTTGTCATTCAGGCCGTTTCGTATGAATTCAGGAAAAAACCGGCCAACTTCCTTGGGGCTAAAACCTACGAGATTTTCCTTTTCATCAATGGATTGCTCGGGCCGCTGCTCGTTGGAACCGCTGTTGGAACCTTTTTTAACGGTGCCATGTTTTCGCTCGACGATATGAAACACGTCACCTGGGGAACACCTTTCCGTGGTTTGGAGGCTGTGTTGACTTTTCACAATCTGGCGCTTGGGCTTGCTGTCCTTTTCCTTTCACGTGTATTGGGACTGCTTTATTTTATGAATTCGATTGACAGTGATGTCATTTACGAGCGGTCGAAAAAGCACTTGTTGTACAATACCGTTCCGTTTTTGGTTTTCTTCCTGTATTTTGTAATTGCGTTGCTTTTCAAAGATGGGTTTGCATATAATCCTGAAACCGGCATAATTGCAGTCGAATCGTACAAATATCTGCACAATTTGCTGGCTATTCCGCTTAATACCATCATGCTTTTGGTTGGTGTGGTTGGTGTGTTGTGGGGAATTGGTACAACACTCCTGAAGGGCGGAACCAAAGGAATCTGGTTTGCCGGTGGCGGAACAGTTCTTACTGTTTGGGCATTGCTAATCCTCGCTGCATTCAACAACACCAGTTTCTATCCGTCAATCTTCGATATGCAATCCTCGCTAACTATCGAAAATGCTTCTTCGAGCCGGTTTACGTTGGTTGCCATGAGCTATGTTTCGTTGTTTGTGCCTTTTGTGCTGGGTTATATTTGGTATGCCTGGAAAGCCATGAACAACAAAAAAATCAGTACCGAAGAACTGGAACAGGAACACCATGTTTATTAAAAAAGGTCATTAGTAAATAGCCATCAGTCATTAAAAATTTCCTAATGATTAATGACTTTTCCACTTTGAAAATTGTAAATCTTTTAAATGAAATAGTATGTATTGGAATTCAATCTTATGGTTTTTAAGCTGGCCGGCGTTGGTTGTCGTCAGTTATCAACTGGTAAAATATACCATAAAGAAATACGAACCGATTCTGGAGAAGCCCGTCAAAAAGGCAAATCCTGACAAATAGGGAGATGATCAACTTTCTATTCTAACATGTAAACCTCCAAAATTTTAATTTTTGGAGGTTTATTATTTTATATCGGCAAATTCCAGACAAATATCCCCAATAGAACAACAGCAATACTGCAAACAATAATCAATGCTGCGTTCAGTTTGGTAACAATAATTGGGTTAAGCTGTTCGCTTTCGGTGTATATTTCGCGCACTACAAAGAAATAATAATAGATTCCGATAACTGCCATGAGAATAGCAAAAATGGAAATTAGTAGGTTTCCCTGGCTGATGGATAAAACAAAAACCTGGTATTTGGCCATAAACCCTGAAGTTGGGGGAATCCCTGCCAGAGAAACGAGCAGAATCGTCATGAAAACGGCGATCCATGGTTTTTCCTTGAACAGTCCTCGGAAATTGAAAAGTTCCTCCTGTCCGTTTGAGGCCCGTTTTACCAAAATAAAGATAATGAACAAGGGAACTGAAGCAAGTGAATAGACAAAGGTGTAATACAATAAAACCTTAGCGGAAGAATCGTGTTGCGACAGCATGGCCAGCATAATAAATCCACTGTGAGCAATGGCTGAATAGGCCAGAAGACGTTTAAAGTTGGTTTGTTTTAGAGCACCAAGGTTTCCAACAAGTAAGGTCAGTCCGGTCATCACCCAAAGCGCTTTTTCCAAGGGACCGGGCAAAGGAAGCAATCCCATACCCAATAACCGGTAGAAAGCGGCAAACCCTGCTGTCTTCACGACTGTTGCCATAAAGGCTGTCACCAGTGTTGGTGATCCTTCATACACATCTGGACTCCAAAAATGGAAGGGCGCAACGGCAACTTTAAATGCCACTCCGATTAAAATAAACAGCAATCCAACCATAACCATTGGTGGTAAATGACCATTGAACTGGGCGATATAAGTTTTTATTTCAGGAAGATAAAATGTGGCTGAAGCCCCGTAAACCAAAGCGATTCCAAAGAGAAAAATAGCGGTGGCAAACGAGCCGAGCATAAAATACTTAAACGAAGCTTCATTCGACCGGAAGGAAGCTTTTTTACCTCCGGCCAGCACATACAATGGAATCGAAAGTATTTCTATTCCCATAAAAAGCATGATCAGATTCGAAAATGAAGTCATCAGAAACGCTCCCACCAGAGCGAAAATCATGAGTGCATATTGCTCTGCCACGTGGAAACTCATCATTTGGTAATAGTCAATCCCGAAAAGGAAAATCAGGATGGAGATGATAATCATGGAAATGTTGAATGCAATCGAAAAATTATCGAACAAAATCATGTCATGAAAATACCTTGAACCCAGTCCCCAATCTTTGAATGAAAGATATAATGCAACCAAAAGTCCGGCAATTGCTGCAGGAGCCAGGATAGCCTTCTTTTTAAGAAAGCCAAGGTACAAAACGATTATGCCCAGAATAGTAGTAAATATTAATGCACTCATTGGCGTATATCTATGTTTCAATTTTTCAACTTCCTAAGAGGAAAAAGTCAATAGTCATTGGGAATAAGTTTAAAAGTGACTTTTCTAATGACTGATGACTATTTTCCATTGTCAATCAGTTATTTATCGTTTTAATCCAACTACATATTTAATGTGTCAATCCAGAAAAAATTTCGGTAACAGGCTTCAATAAATCAAATATCGGTTGAGGATAAATTCCAAGTACGAGAATAATTGCAATTAGTGGAATCAGAATCAGATAATCCAGACTAATTAAATCATCAATATGCTCGAAGGCAGTTTTTTGATTGCCCAGCATCACACGTTGATAGGCATACAGCATATAAATTGCCCCAAGTATCATGGTCATTCCACCAAAGACAGCAAACCAGACCGATTGCTGGAAAAGTCCGGCGATCATGAGGAATTCCCCAACAAAGCCTGCAGTCAGCGGAAGAGCGATTGAACCTAATAGGATGATCAGGAATAAAATGGCCAGGTTCGGCGCGTTTAACTTCAGTCCTCCCAATTGTGGCATTTCAGTGGTTCCTGTTTTTTCTTTAACCAGGCACGACACATAAAAAAGTGCCACAATGGTTACACCATGACTGAGTACCTGAAACAAAAGTCCCTGCAACGCATATTGATTCAGCACAAACATAGCGGCAACCATCAGCGAAATATGAGCCATCGAAGAAAAAGCGATCATCATTTTCAGGTTGGCTTTCCTGAAGGCGATTACGGAAGCATAAATAACCCCAATTAAACTTAGAATAATAACCGTATTTTGCCAGAAAAGAACACCCAAAGGAACCACTGGCAACAAAAACCGGAGTACACCATAAATTCCCATCTTAGTCATTACTCCGGCCAAAATCATTACTCCCTGGGTTGATGCCATTTTGTACGTTGGCGGCTGCCAGGTATGAAATGGAAATAAAGGCATTTTAATGGCAAAGGCAATAAACAAAATCCAGAACAGCCAGATTTGGGTGGCTTCAGGAATTTGCAATTGATTAAACACTGTGAAATCAGTGGTGTGAACGCCTGGAGTCAGTTGGTATAAATAAATGATCCCGAATAAAAGGAACAAGCTACCGGTTAACGTGTATATGAAAAACTTGAATGTGATTGTTCTTTTTCCGTCGCCACCCCAGATAAGCAGGATAAAATAGACCGGAATAAGGGCCAGTTCCCAAAAGACGTAAAAAAGAAACGCATTTTGTGCCATAAAAACTCCGAGTAAGGCCGACTGTGTAAAAAGAATCAGAAAATTGAGCAGGTGAACATTCCGCTGTTCCCGATTAAATCCGGCAAGCAGAATAAACGGAAACAGTAAATTGGTAAGCAGCACCATGATCAGACTGATACTATCCATACCCAGCGAAAAACTAATACCCATGAAATTGATCCAGTTCAGCGAATACGAGGATGAGGAGGGATCAAAAGCTATTGCAAGTGTAATCAGCAGGTTAATAATGGAAGAACCCAGAGCAATGTAACGCACAATCTCAGCCTTTCTGAATGCCAATAGAAAGAGGCCTGTTATTATTGGGATTAAAAGTAAAATCAGAATTAGCATGGGTTCAGATTGTCAGAGTGAAAATAATAAACAATAGAATTCCGGCCACCATGGCAAAGAAATAGAAACTCATGTTGCCGCGTTGCAGCCTGCGCGTTAATGTTCCCATTATATCTGTAAGTTCGCCGATACTGTCAACAATGGGATTCAAAATGTTGGTTTCAACTGTTTTGAAAAGAAAATTGGAAAGCGAACCAAAAGGCTTTTCAAAAACAAAGGCATAAATTTCATCGATATAAAATTTGTTGGTTACCAGTCGCGCTATTGCTGACATCGGTTCACTATCGCCAGGCGGAATAATAGCTTTCCGGATAAATATCCGGTAGGCATACCAAATGACCAGGCCTAAAACCGAAATCGAAAGCAAAATCAAAACGATCTCGGTGCCATGACTTATTTCATCGGAAATTTTGGAACTAACCGCGCTTTGCATAAACTGATTGAAGCTGAGATTGCCGCCAAATAATGAAGGCAGATTCAGAAATCCTCCAAAAACAGAAAGAAACCCAAGAATAATCAGCGGTATAGTCATCACTCTGGGCGATTCGTGGGCGTTCACATTTGCAAGTCGTTGTTCGCCGTAAAACACCAGGTAGAAAAGCCGGAACATATAAAAGCAAGTCAGCAAAGCTCCGAAAAGTGCCAGTACATAAATTAAAATGTTCTGTTCGAATGCTTTGACCAAAATCATGTCTTTGCTGAAAAATCCTGAAAAAGGTGGAATTCCGCTGATGGCAAGGGTTGCGGCCAGAAAAGTCCAGTAAGTCACTGGCATTTTTTTTCGTAGTCCGCCCATTTTACGGATATCCTGTTCACCGCCCAGGGCATGAATAATACTTCCGGCACCAAGGAATAAAAGCGCCTTGAAAAATGCATGGGTGGTAACATGAAAAACTGCCGTGGAGTAGGCACCAAGTCCCAATGCCAGAAACATGTAGCCCAATTGCGAAACGGTGGAATAAGCCAGTACCTTTTTAATGTCGTTTTGTTTTAGTCCGATGATGGCCGCAAAAATGGCAGTTCCCAATCCCAGAACAATGATGACATTCAGGGTAAACGGAGACAGATTGTAGAGTATGCTCGAACGGGCAATTACATAAATTCCGGCGGTTACCATGGTAGCAGCATGGATCAAAGCCGAAACCGGCGTTGGACCAGCCATGGCATCGGGAAGCCAGGTAAACAATGGAATTTGGGCACTTTTGCCCACGGCGCCAATCAGTAGGAGCAGTGCTATAGCCGTAATTACTGGTGTACCAACCTGAAGGACTGAAGCCTGAGTAAATATTTCGGAGAATGAGACTGAATGAAAGGTGAAAAAGAGTAGGATGATTCCAAGAATAAAACCAAGATCACCAATCCGGTTCATCACAAATGCTTTTCGGGCTGCGTAGTTGTATGCCGGATTTTTGAACCAGAAGCCAATCAGTAAATAAGAACAGAGTCCAACTCCCTCCCAGCCAATGAAAAGGATGAGGTAATTGGCACCCATAACAAGCAGCAACATGCTAAAGGTGAACAGGTTCATTTGGGCAAAAAATGAATTTACCCGGTCGTCGCCATGCATGTATCCAATGGAATAAATATGAATGAGCGTCCCGACACCGGTAATAATCAGCGTCATGGTTAGAGACAGATGATCGATCAGAAAGGCAAACGGGATATTCATTTTTCCGACTGAAATCCAGTTAAAAAGAGTAATTGTTGCTGCATCCTGATTCGAATTCCGGAGCACAAAAAAGAGTAGTACCGAAATCAGAAATGACAATCCAACGGCAGTACTGGCAATTATTCCGGCCTGATTGTGCCTGAATCGTTTGTATCCCAGTCCGGTCACCAGAAAGCCTAGTAAAGGTAAAGCAGGGACAAGCAGTGCAAGGTTAATATATGGAATCGTTCCTACCATTTTAAACGGTTCAAAAGGTTAATATCCACAGAATTGACATTTCGCTTCATCATTACCAAAATCGACAATCCAACAGCAACTTCGGCAGCAGCAACTATCATTACAAAGAAGACAAAAACCTGTCCGGAAGGATCGGAATGATAAGCAGAGAATGCTGCTACAAGCAGATTTACTGAATTAAACATGAGTTCGATACACATCAGAATTGCGATGGTATTTCTTCGGAATAAAACTCCCATTAATCCAATGCTGAAAAGTGCAATACACAATATAATGTAGTGCTCCAGAGGGATAAGTTGTATGGCAGTCGATAAGTCCTTCATAGTTATTAATTTGCAGCCCCCTCCAAACCTCCCCCACAAGGGGAGGCTTAAAAAAAAGCGAATGTCGAATTTACACCAATAATTTAATCATATTTTCAATATACTTCCATTGTAATTTTTACAAGTTCCCCTCCATAGGAGGGGTTAGGGGAGGCTTTTCGTCTTTTTTCCCAAACATAACCGCTCCTACCATGGCAGAAATAAACAAGACGGAAGATATTTCAAATGGCAATAAAAATTCATGAAACAAAGTTTTTCCGACTTCTGAGACCAATCCAATAGAATTGTCGAACGGATACCGCACCTTGATTTCCAATACATGGCGGGTTGCTGCCAGCATCACCAGGAAAAATAGTCCTCCTGTAATTACCGCGGAAATACGGGTTACTCTTGATTTCTTAAGGATAATTTCTTTGTTAAGGTTAAGTAGCATAATTACAAAAAGGAACAAAACCATGATAGCACCTGTGTAAACAATCACATGAACAACAGCCAGAAACTGAGCATTCAAAAGGATATACTGGCCAGCCATCCCAATAAAGCAAATGATCAGGTAAATCACACTGTCGACAGGATTCTTTGAGAAAACCACCAACAATGCACTGATGACCATGATTGCTGAAAGAAAGTAAAACAGAAATACCATATTCTATTTTTGATTTGAATACATTAGTGTTGCGTTATAAGTCGAACAAATTCAATTGATTACAGATATCTTTGATTTCATCGTTCTTTGAAAAGTTTGTAAGTAGTTCATTTAGTGGTGTTTTATCAAATGTCGACACGCTTATTAT